>ERZ761580.132-NODE-132-length-9440-cov-3.844219_pt1 | contig 9440 bp, 8 predicted proteins | sample MGYA00433097_ERZ761580 | MGnify/ENA primary metagenome ERZ761580 (study PRJEB28899, sample SAMN03785562) | bioreactor sludge metagenome | biome: EBPR Sludge; feature: EBPR Bioreactor; material: 0.22µm filtered reactor supernatant | place: Saint Lucia: Queensland... | reverse complement strand
GTCCCTCCTCGCCCACCAAATAATAGAGCCATCCTTTCGGGTGGTTTTGTTATTTAATCGAGCAAAGCATGTCCCTTCGTAAAACACTGTTATTTATGGGGTGAAAGCGCTATACTAAAATCACAATAACTTGAGGGAGAATTCATGGAACTTGCACTCATTATCATCGTGGCTGTCGTTGTTATCGTCGGTATTTTTCTCTGGGCGACCTATAACGGTCTCGTTAAACTCAACGTTCGCGTTCAGGAAGCGTGGAGCGACATCACTGTACAACTAAAGAGGCGTGCTGACCTCATCCCGAACCTCATCGAGACGGTCAAAGGCTACGCTGCTCATGAAAAGCAAGTCTTTCAAGACGTTACTGAAGCTCGTGCGAATGTTCTGAACGCGACGCAACAGGGTCCAGAGGCAACCGCAAAGGCTGAAAACCAGTTCGAAGGCGCACTCAAGAGCTTGTTCGCTGTTGCTGAAGCGTATCCGCAGCTCCGTGCCAGCGAAAACTTCCAGCAACTGCAGGCTGAGCTGGTTGACACAGAGGACAAGATTCAGGCGTCACGCCGCTTTTATAACGGTGGTGTCCGCGATCTGAATACAAAGATTCAGCAATTCCCAAGCAACTTTGTTGCTGGCATGTTTGGCTTCAAGAACAAGGAATTCTTTGAGGTCGAAGACATGGCGACTATCGAGAAGCCTGTCGAAGTCAAATTCTAGGAGTAACCTATGTACCGCGCTATCGCAGCCAACAAACGGAATACCGTTTTGATCATCATATTGTTCATCGTCATCATTGCGGCGTTGGGCTGGGTGTTTAGTGCTCTCTACGGCAGCACCGGTATTTTCTGGTGGACGTTGGTGGGTGCAATGGTCTATGCGTTGATCCAATACTTTGCAGCCGCAAAGCTGGCACTCGGTATGAACGGAGCAAAAGAAATTCAAAAACGCGACAATCCGCGCCTGTATCGTATCGTTGAGAACTTGGCGATTACAAACGGCATGCCGATGCCAAAGGTGTATATCGTCGATGATCCAGCGCCAAACGCGTTTGCGACTGGTCGCGATCCGCAACATGCGCATGTCGCGGCGACATCGGGTATTCTTGACCTGATGGATGATCGTGAGCTAGAGGCAGTCATGGCTCACGAGATGGGACATGTTCAGAACTATGACATTCGCGTGATGATGATCGTTTTCGGGTTGGTGAGCGCTATCGGTCTTATTGCCGATGTACTGAGTCGAATGTTCTGGTTTAGTGGGGATGATAACCGACCGAGCAACCCGATATTTCTAGCGATTGGTGTGATTGCGGCGCTGTTGGCACCAGTGGTCGCTTTAATTATCCAGGCGGCAGTTTCTCGCCAGCGTGAATATCTCGCAGATGCAACTGGGGCGATGACAACTCGTGACCCAGAGGCCCTTGCGAGCGCATTAGAAAAACTTGGTTCGGCGGGTAGCGCCTTAAAACGCCAAAATCCTTCAACAGCTCATCTCTTTTTCGCAAATCCGCTCAAGCGCTCAAGTATCCTTAGTGCCTTTAGTACACACCCGCCACTCGAGCAGCGCGTGGAACGACTCCGTAACATGGGAAGCCAGTTCTAAGCAAAGAAAATCAATTATGCCGAAACAGTCAAAGAAGACAACTCCCAAAAAGTTAGCCAAGAATAAGCCAAAGGTGACGAAAGAAAGTGCGAAAGTTGTATTGCCTGGGTACCGGGCGTTCAGTCGTTTAGTATTTCGCCATCTCCTCGATCATCGTAATGTGTTTGGACGCGTGTTGCTGCTTGCTGTTAGTGCGCTGGTACTCATTGCCGGGGTCAGTAACTATAGCGTTTACTCGGACCTTTCACAAATGACAGGAAATCTCAGCGGAGGGGGTTCGGGCGGATTCCTCGAGACGGTACTGGAGGTAACGGCCCTTTATCTCTTGGTTATGACAGGCACTTTGAATGGCTCTGTATCCGAATCACAACAAATCTTTCTTGGCCTTACGTATCTCATGGTATGGTTGGTGGTCGTTTGGTTGTTGCGACAACTGCGAGCTGGCGCGGACGTCAAAATGAGAGATGGACTCTACAGCGCTGGCGCACCATTGCTGACGGTTGTACTTATCTTGTTGTTCGGGGTTTTACAGCTACTGCCCTTTGCGCTCATTGTTTCATTGATTGCGGCGCTCAGTTCCGCCGGTATCTTGTCGGGTCTTTTCGCCATCATTGGAACAGTAATCACAATAATGGTGTTTGTTGCGACACTCTATTGGCTTTCGACAACACTATTCGCACTCAATGTCGCAACTATACCCGGGACGTATCCACTGATTGCGTTACGGACCGCAAAAGAGCTTATTTCAGGGTATAGGGTAGTCGTACTTCGCCGTATATTGTGGCTGGGCTTGGTGCTTATCGTTGCATCACTTATCATTGTTCCGTTTATATTGTTAGACGCAGTGCTTGGGTATGCGTTGACACTTCCTGTTGTGCTGCTTATTACGGTTTGGGGCGTCATGTTGTTTATATATTCGTCGAGCTATATCTACCTGCTGTACCGAGGAATTATCGATGAGCGCGCCAACTAAGCAACGTTATAATGAACTCCTAAACCTACTCGAGACATACGCGTACGAGTACTATGTACTCGACGAATCAAGCGTCGAAGATGCTGTTTACGACAGCTTAATGGGGGAAGTTAAATCGTTTGAGCAACAAAACCCAGATCTGATTAATCCAAACAGTCCAACGCAGCGTATTGCCGCGAAGCCACTCGATAAATTTAGAAAAGTAACCCACCAGAAGCCGATGATATCGCTCAATGATGTTTTTTCACGCGATGATGTCGAGGCTTGGGTGAAACGCATAGACAAATTGCTACCCGGAACTACTCATGAGTTTTTCTGTGACATCAAAAAAGACGGTCTCGCTTGTGCGCTTATCTATCAAGATGGTCAACTCGTCCAAGCAGTGACCCGAGGTGATAGCAGGGTAGGCGAAGATGTTACGGCAAATGTACGCACAATCAAAAGTGTGCCGCTTCAACTCAGACGCGATAATGACCTGACCAATTTTCTAGTGGGGCGAACCGAGATCCGTGGCGAGATAGTGATGCTAAAGGATGATTTCAATCGGCTGAATGAACAGCGTGAAAAGGCAGATTTGCCAACTTTCAAGAACCCTCGAAATCTCGCTGCTGGTACCATTCGTCAACTCGATCCAAAGTTGGTTGCGGAGCGACCACTGACATTTATCGGGTACGATCTCCTGCGTAATGAGCCATCCGATGTGCCAACAAACAGATTTGCCTACGATACGCTCAGGCAGCTTGGTGTTAATGCCTCTCCAGAGGCGGAAGTCTTTACCTCACTCGATGATGTGATGCATTTTGTTGACCATTGGGACAAAGCTCGGCACGATCTGCCATACAACACGGATGGATTGGTCGTAAAGGTAAATGATCGTGACGCCTATGAAAAGCTAGGTGTTGTCGGCAAGAATCCGCGAGCAGCAGTTGCGTACAAGTATGCCGCCGAGCAAGCTACGACGGTCGTCAAAGATATCGTTATCAGTATCGGCCGAACCGGTGCAGCCACACCAGTTGCGGTCTTTGATCCTGTTGACGTGGCGGGCACGACGGTTCAGCACGCGAGTCTGCATAACGCCGACGAGATTGAGCGCAAAGACGTTCGGGTTGGTGATACGGTCGTCATCTTTAAAGCCGGTGACATCATTCCACAGGTTGAGAGTGTGCTTACAGAATTGCGACCCAAAGATACGAAACCGTTTGACTATCCATCGGAGCTTGCTCGCCAATATCCTGAGCTCGAGTTCGTGCGGCCAGCTGGCGAAGCAGTCTACCGAGTCAAAGGTGCAACCGGACCATTGCTGCTCAAACGCGCCTTGCAGCACTTTGCAAGCAAAGGAGCGCTCGATATCGATACCTTAGGTGAAAAGAACGTTGTCGCGCTCGTCGATGCGGGCTATGTAAAGGACCTCGCCGACATCTACGCGCTCTCAAAGGATGACCTGCTCAAACTTGAACGGTTTGCAGATATATCTGCGCAGAAACTCATCGACGCAATCGAAGAAAAACGTCAGCCACCGCTCGAGCGGTTCGTCTATGGGCTCGGTATTCGACATGTTGGTGTACAGACGGCGATAGACCTCGTGAGCCACTTTGGCTCTATGGAAGCACTCTCTGCAGCAAGTTTAGAGGAACTGGAAAGCGTCGAAGGCGTTGGCAAGGTTGTCGCCGAAAGTATCACGGCTTGGTTCGCCGATGAAGATAACCGCCAGCTACTCGAGAAATTTGCTGAGCTAGGTGTTCAGCCACACTTTGAGAAAAAGACAGGCAAATTGACAGGACAAAGCTTCGTCGTCACAGGCACACTCGAGACAATGGGCCGTGACGAGGCAGCGGAAAAGATCCGTTCGCTCGGCGGTACCTTTCAGTCGTCTGTTGGCAAAGACACGACTTACCTGGTCGCAGGCGGTAAAGTCGGCGCCAGCAAACTGAAAAAAGCCGAAGCATTTGGCACAAAGATTATTGATGAACAAACGTTACTCAGTTTACTAACATGAAAAAGACCAAGACTCTCACATTTCGCGAACAGGCGAAGGCTGTTGCTAGCGTCGCATCGATAAGCTACAGAGCGTCACCATCGTCGGTGATCTTCAAGCTATTTGGTGCGCTGATTGACGCTGGTCTGCCAATAGTTACGACTTATTTTGCAGCGCTTACAACGACGGAGCTAGCGAATGCCTATAGCGGAGATACGGAGGCGGGGCATGCTGTTTTCGTCTACATCGCAATCACAGCTGGTCTCGGGCTGCTCATGACGGTTTGGCGGAGCATAGACCAGTATGTTCAAGCGAAACTACGTTATGTGGTCGAAGCAAAAGTAAGTGATCGGATGTACGATCATTTTCTAGCGCTTGATTTTTGGCGGTATGATGACAAACAAACAGCCGACCTTTATGACCGCGCAAAGCAGTTCTCGCGTTTCTTTGCCTATGTATTTGACAAGGTCGCTGGCGTCGTCAGTCAGTTTATCGCTATGGTTGTTGGTGTGATTGCACTGGGGTTTGTGAACGTGTGGTTGGCGTTGTTTGTGCTCGTTTCCCTAATTCCTGGCGTTATTATCCAGTTCAAATTATCTCGTACACAAATCAAGCACTGGAATGAGAATGTTGAAACGAGGCGAAAGCTCAACATGATCGAATGGCAGATGTTAGAACCGCGCTATATCGCCGAGTTGAGACTGTATGGAATGGTGAGGAGCCTGCTTGAACAACGGGCGGATTTGCGTGAAAAGGATGAGCGGCTGCGTATCGAGTATGAGCGTCAATACATGCCAAAGCGGCTCGCGAGTGATGCCCTAGAGGCGATTGCTGAGGTTGGTGCATTAGTATGGATCACGTTGCAGATAGTTGGCCGGGCACAACCTGTTGGGCAGTTCCTGTATGTCCAGCAAGTGGTCTCGCGAACAATGAGTGGTGCGAGTGGGTTCGTGAACCAACTAAGTAGTATCGACGAAGACCTGGCGAACTTGTTCGACTACGAGCAGTTTATGCAGCTCGAGGAGCGCCGAGGTGGTGCGCACAGCTTCACAAAGGCACCTGAGATTATTGAGCTCAAAGATGTGAGCTTTCGCTATCTTGGTGAAGATGCGCCGTATGTGCTAAAAGACGTCAACATGACGATAAAGAAGAACCAACACATCGCCATAGTCGGAGAAAACGGTGCGGGTAAATCAACATTTATCAAGTTACTTGCAGGCTTATATAACCCTACATCTGGAGAAGTGGCTGTTGACGGTGTGTCACTAAGAAAAGTGAATATTGAGTCGTGGCACAAGCAGTTAGGCATACTGCAACAGGAGTTTCTACGTTACGGGTACGCTACTGCTGGCGACAATATCCGCTTTGGTGATGCAGAGAACGCTAACCAGCCACTTGATGACGCCATGGACGCTGCTGAGGCACGATCATTCATCGAAAAGCTCCCTCAAGGCTTGGATAATTATGTGCTCAACTGGATGGAAGACAACGAGGGGAACAAGGGCAAGGACCTGTCTGGTGGGCAATGGCAACGGCTTGCGCTAGCACGCAGCTTTTTCAGAGATGCTCCAGTAATCGTTCTTGACGAACCAACGAGCGCAATCGATGCCCTAGCCGAGGCGAGGATATTCGAGAGGCTATTTAAGCGTGAGAACAAAACCATTATTACAATTAGTCACCGGGTGACAACGATCGAGAAAGCAGATGTAATCTACATGTTTGAAGAAGGCCGCATTGTCGAGTCGGGTACACACGAAGAGCTTGTTAAAAAGCGCGGCAAATACTACACGATGTTCCGTTCACAACTACGCAGTGAAACGGTGAAACGAAAAAGAACCGCCTGAGCGGTTCTTTTTATGAGACACGACTACTTTAGTATTAGTCGCGTGGGCGGGCTTCGCTGACAGTGATAGTGCGACCGTCGAGCTCAGAGTTGTTGAGTGTATCAACAGCTTTTTGACCTTCGGCGTCATCTTCGAACTCAACAAAACCGAAACCGCGGCTGCGGCCAGATTCGCGGTCGGTGATGACCTTTGCACTAGCGACAGTACCGGCAGCGTCAAAGTGAGCCTTCAGTGTGTCGTCAGTTGTAGCCCAAGCCAGGCTACCTACAAACAATTTTTTCACGTGTATGTCCTTCGTTACTTACTTTCAGTTCGACCAGCGAAGGCATACGTGTGGTGAACATCTATCCTATCGCAAAACCCTGAACACTAACAGTTAAACATAGAAACCTGAGAAACGCGATAGTGACTTGCAAAAGAACTTATGCTATGCCATGATACTAGTGTTAGCTGGTGCGCACGGGCCTTTGCGTATCGACCGAAACAAAAACGACCGAAATAAAACAAAAAGACCCGGGTGGGCGCGCAGCAGCTCACGCCAATTCCCGTCTCTTTAACAGAGGCGGTTTTTGTGATACGATGGTCTGGTTCGTTTACGGTCTTGTGGGGCTGTAGCTCAGTTGATTAGAGTGCTTCCATGGCATGGAAGAAGTCGAGGGTTTGAGTCCCTCCAGCTCCACCAGAATGTTAATGAGGCTGGCGATTTATCGCCAGATCATCGGTTCGAAGACGTTCGTGCAGCGCTTTCTATGCTCCGCCGATTGCTTATAAATGATGAGTCTGCACCGAAAGGAGTAGGCTCAATTTGATACTTGAAGATGACTAAACTTGCTTCTTGCGGCGAAAGAGGCTGAATGCGCTTGCGGCGAGGACAATGACAGCGAGGCCACCGATAACAACGAGGTCCCAGCTGATGCCCATAACGCCCGATTGGGCGTAGCCGGTGTCTGGCGTACCAACACCAGTACAAGAATTCTCATCGAAGTTGCCAGCACCGTAGGCACCGCAACTGTAGGTATCTGCAAACAAGAAGGATGGGGAGATGTGATATTTTTCCATGTTTGTATATTTCTTATGTCTACCTTTAGAATATACTCAAAATGAAAACATGCAATAGGCAGACAGGTAGAAAGTGATAAAAAAGACAGGTTTAGATGTAAAAAAGGGGCCGCTAGCGGTAATCGCGGCTATCGTCGTTGCACTTTGCGTCGCGTATCTTTTACCGGCCGCACAGACGGCTGAGCCAATCATTTCACAACTGAGCGTGGGCGCGCCAGGTACGAGCGAAGCAGTTGAGACGCCGGTAAGTTCGGGTGAGCGCGCCGCATACAAAGTCGCTCCAGACCAGCCTCGATATCTCACAATCGACAAGCTAAATGTTCATGCGAGGGCACTCCGTGTCGGCACGTCCGCTGACCGTACTGTACAGGCGCCAAAATCAATCCACGACGTGGGCTGGTACAAAGGCAGCGCAAAACCCGGTCAGGCAGGAGTTATGTTCATTGATGGCCATGTTTCTGGACCAACCCAGCCGGGTGTATTTAAGCGAATTGGATCGTTGTCACCTGGCGACACCGTTGGTGTCGAAAAAGGCGACGGAACGAAACTCAGCTTTGTGGTGACATCGGTCAAGCTCGTCCCTGAGGAGAAAGTGGATATGAACAGCCTGCTGGTGAGTCCAGATGCCGACGGGCAACACCTGGTACTAATGACATGTGGCGGTTCGTTTAACCGTGCAGAAAACAAATATGAAGACCGTGTCGTTGTACGGGCGACGCGAGCCAATACACCATAGTATTCGCGGCATCTGCTGATTCGCGTATACTAAGCCATAACCATGATGAAATCATTTGTCCGAGCCGCACTCGAACGCAAAGTGCGAAAATACTTGAAAAAGCACAAACCGCTTCTCGTCCTCATTACAGGTAGTGTCGGAAAAACCAGCACCAAGCAGGCTCTCGCTACTGTTTTGAGTGAAAAATACCGTGTTCGGGCCCATGACGGCAATCACAATACGCATTTTAGTGTCCCGACGGCTATTATGGGCGTCGAATATCCGACTAACCCGCGCTCGTTTGGTGAGTGGAGGGCTGTTCTGAAGGCCATGAACCTGCGTATCAATGCAGAAAAGGATGTCGATGTTATCATCCAGGAGCTCGGTACCGATTCACCGGGGGATATCGCCCAGTTCGGCAAATATCTGACTGCTGACGTTGCGGTCGTAACTGCTGTCAGCGAAGAGCACATGGAATTCTTTGAGACAATGGACGCGGTCGCCCAAGAGGAGCTAAGTATCGCAAATTTTGCCAAGCTGATGGTCGTGAACCGCGACGATATTGATGAAAACTATGCCAAATACGCCGATACACATGAAATCGATACGTATGGTTTGGGCGAAAAGGCTGAATACCGGTTGATTCCAGAGCCAGCCAGTCCACTTGATGGACGTATCGGTCGGCTCGTGACGCCCGAATGGGGCGAATTGACTGTGACAATGCAGCTGATTGGTGACCACAGCCTGAAAGCGGCCGTGGCGGCCGCTTGTGTTGGCGCCAAACTCGGTCTGACATCACAACATATCGCAAACGGTATCAGCAAAATAAAGCCGGTTGCAGGTCGCATGCAGCTGTTGCGCGGTCAGCAGCAATCAACCATCATCGACGACACCTATAATGCTAGTCCACTCGCCGTGACGGCCGCACTCCAGACTCTCATGAGCATCGAAGCACCTCAGCGCATCGCTATCCTAGGCTCAATGAATGAACTCGGCAAGACATCTGCCCAAGCGCACGAAATGATCGGGCTACTTTGTGACCCAAACAAGATTGAATGGGTCGTGACAATTGGTGATGAGGCTGAAAGACATTTAGGCCCGGGAGCAACCAAAAATGGCTGCCAAGTTAAGTCGTTCAAGAGCCCATACGAAGCTGGGGGGTTTGTTCATAAAGTCCTAAAGGACGGTGCAGTCATCCTTGCAAAGGGATCGCAAAACGGTGTTTTTGCTGAGGAAGCAGTCAAAGTACTCCTTCACAGCACCGAGGATGAAGAAAAG
>ERZ761580.131-NODE-131-length-9446-cov-3.662549_pt1 | contig 9446 bp, 7 predicted proteins | sample MGYA00433097_ERZ761580 | MGnify/ENA primary metagenome ERZ761580 (study PRJEB28899, sample SAMN03785562) | bioreactor sludge metagenome | biome: EBPR Sludge; feature: EBPR Bioreactor; material: 0.22µm filtered reactor supernatant | place: Saint Lucia: Queensland... | reverse complement strand
TCTCGAGAGCTACCCTCACGAGCGCCAATGAGCTGTGCGCGGGGTTTACAGTACTAGTAACAATGAGTAGTTGTGTCACCGAGCTATTATTTCACAGATTGCATCTTTAGGCGGCCTCAAAGAAAGGCTTTAGCGCCATTGGCATCGGATGATATTTTTCTACCATAGCCCGGTCATCCTCGTCGAATGGATTGAATTTTGCAGCCATCAACCATGCCATACCTGACTCAACAAGGTCATGTTCGGTCAGGAAGTTTAACAGCCTCCAGCTATCATTCAGACCGTGAAGATAGTTGATATCTCTTCGATTTGCTATGCCAGGGTCAACATCAGTCATTCCCGCGAACGTTCTTTGAACTTGAGCCGTAGCCAACCTCTTAGCTTGTGCTTCAATGTTTGTTGAATCACCCTTAACCGCAGCAGAAAGCAAGTGAAGTCTATAAAATATCGAAGCTATGTCATCGATTGTTTGATGACTCGTCACGGCCAATCCAACTGCTACGTAGTGGTCAATACCCCTGAGCGGTTGATACTTATTAGCAAGGCATTGCTCTCCTGCTATAAAAAACGATTCTTCAAATCTAGCGTAAGTCGGAGTCCCTAACGTTCCAACAGGATCCCCGGCCATAAACGCGTTCGCAGACCTGAGGGCGTGACCAAGAGGCTCATGAACAGCAAGCTGTTTTGACTTCTCTTTTGTAGCCGTCCTGGTGCGTGGAATCACGATATCAGTCACCGGCGTGTACACTGAGATAGCTTGTTTTTGCCTATCAATGATAGTTGCGGTCCAGTTATTCTGACGAAGATTCGGAGTTGTAGCTATAGCTAGGTCAAAGACTCTTTTGATATCCTCGGCATTTAGGGTATCTCTCTCTGCCGTATCAACTGCTGCAATTATGTCTCCAACCTGGCTTTGTTGCCATTCGTTGATTCGGGACAATGTCTCCTTTGTGGGTTCGACTATCTCAGTTTCGCCTGCCTCTATGCCATAGTGGATTGACCTGAGATCATCCAGCAAACCTCTGCGTAGTTCCATCAGCTTCGCATCTTTTAGCGTTAGGTTATGTAATGTTTCGATACGTCTTTTCAGGGCTGACTTGTATAGCCCTTCGTCATAGTGCTCATGCAGCTGTTCCTGCAAAATGCCGATCTCTTTCGACATGTCCGCAGTGCCTGTAACTTGATCCTCGGCATATAGCGCAAGCTCTACTTCGAGCAAGCTTCGTTGCGCAAGACGTCTAACCAGGATGTCGTCGCTCTGTGCTAGGCTGTTCCACCCGTCTAGAACTTCGTCTAGCGGCGCCCTCTGGATATCCTTCACCGCCGCCGGGGTTAAAAAGCTGTCACCGTGCGTCTCTGTCACAAGGGCAGCGCTATCTAACGCCTTTCCTGGCGCATATGAGAGGTGTAAATTGGCAGTTTCCTGTATAGAATTAGCCATATAACGCTATTATACTATACTAAATCATATTTGTCAATATTACCTACAGCTCGCGTATCATCGTTACTCTTTTAGCTCCATGATATTCATCATCGCCGCCCGGCAATACATGGAACCCTAACCGATAATAGTAAGAGGTCGCATGGGTATTGGCTTCAAGTACTTTCAGGGAAATAGTCATACCGACGCCTTTTTCAAGAACGGCATGCATGAGTTCCTTGCCCACACCCTCTCCTTGATAAGCCTCGTCTACAAACAGCCCTGTCAGGTGGAGTATACCTTCTGTCGTCTTGGCGCCGTGGTAGCCAATAATTTTTCCGCCAATAACAGCGACTATTCGAATCGATCCAGGCTTTGGCTGAGAAAATTTCAGCTTTGTATCATTAACCCTGTCTTCGGTAATTTCTTGTGAACGTAGAAATTCTTCATGATGTTCCGTGGGAAGCAGGGGCAGATACGTCCGAACACGACCGTTTGCACACAGCCTGAGCACCGCCTCAGTATCATCAGGCTCAACCGGTCGAATAGTAAATCTCAATTGCTGCCCCGTACCACTACTCATGCGACAAGCTCCGAAGCATTAGGAGTTGAATAGCCCTTTTTTGGCAGAATCATCGAAAGCTTTCAGATGCTCTCGCTGCTTTTTTGAAAGTTTAGTTGGAATATCGACGATGACGCTGACGATGTGAGCGCCACGGCTTGAGCCCCGCAGATGCGGAACACCGTGGTTGGAAAGTTTGAAGTCAGTACCGCTCTGTGTACCGGCCGGAATTTTCATCGTGACAGTGCCGTCAACGGTTTCCACCTCTATTTCGGTGCCAAGGGCTGCATCAACCATACTGATGTGCTCATCAGAGAGAATAAGGTCGCCTTCGCGGGTGAATTTCTTGTGTGGTTTGACGCGTAGATTGACGTAGAGGTCACCTTTTGGCCCGTCAGCAATCGCTTCGCCTCTGTTTCGAAGTCGAATCGTCGCGCCATCATCAACGCCAGCAGGCACATTGATCGTGATGTCTTGTTTTTTACGCTGCGTACCCTTGCCGTGACAGACGCTACAAACTTTTTCGGGCACTTTTCCGCGTCCGTTACAGGTGCTACATATCACTTGCTGCTGCATAGCACCAAACATCGTATTCATGACGCGTGTCTGCTGACCAGCACCTTTACAGGTGTCGCAGGTCTTCATTTCATAGCCAGGCTCAACAGTGGTGCCTTTACAGTGTTCGCATTCGTCATCGAGCGTAACGTGGAGTGACTTTTCGGTGCCAAAAATTGCCTCTTCAAATGTCAGCTCGACTGCCGTTTCCACATCCCTGCCTCGCCTAGTGCGTTGTTGGCCCTGATTACCACCAAAGAATGAGCCAAATAAGTCGCCCAGGCCGCCATCACCAAAGTTAAACTCAAAGCCCTGGCCATTTCCAAATCCCTGGAAGCCTTCAAACGGATTTCCGCCGCCAGCACCTGATCCACCAACACCAGCGTGACCAAACTGGTCATAGCGTTGGCGCTTTTGCTGGTCCTTAAGCACTTCGTAGGCTTCGGAAGCTTCTTTGAACTTGGTTTCGTCGCCACCCTCTTTATCTGGGTGATATTTGACTGCAGCCTTGCGAAAGGCCTTTTTTATCTCATCAGCTGACGCTTCTTTCGAGATACCGAGTACTTCGTAATAATCACGTTTTGACATCTGTTACCAGTCTACGTTTTTAGCACTCAAAATGCAAGAGTGCCAACCGTTTCTCGTCCGTACTAGCGTTTTTGTACACGTGGGGAAAATTGCTAGATATTGTTAACGGGGTATACTGGAAGATATGAAATATGAAGGAACTAAACTAAAAGATTTTGAGCCACGCGAGAGCGTTGGTGAGCTGGAAATTACTGATGTCGAAGTTGGTACTGGTGAAGTTGTAAACCCTGGTGCGACTATCACCGCCCATTACACCGGCGCACTTGTAAAAAATGGGGTTATTTTTCAGAGTAGCCATGATTTTGGTGATGCTATCACCTTTGGACTTGGTCAAGTAATCAAAGGCTGGACCGAGGGCGTACCAGGCATGAAAGTCGGCGGAATGCGCCGACTCGTCATCCCGGCCGAGATGGCCTACGGCTCTGCTAGCCCGGCCTCAAACATCCCGGCCGATAGCGATCTTGTATTTGATATCGAGCTCGTTGCTATTCCAAGAAACGGATAGCTCTCATATCTGCAAAAGATAACCTCGCGCCGAACAAAATCAGCACGAGGTGATCTTTTTTTAGGAAGCGAGAACTATTTCTCTTCTTTTTTGTCTTTGTCGTCAACGACTTCGCCCTCGAGCGGCTCGTCTTTCTTATCATCACCGGTCTCTTCAGAGGCAGATGCACCCTCTTCTGAGCTAGCAGCTTCGTACATCTTGGCGCCAATCGGCATGATGGCATCGTTGAGTGTCTTTAGTGCGGCTTCGAGCTTTTCTTTATCATCAGACTCGAGCTCACCTTCGGCAGCTTTGGCGGCCTCTTCGATAACTTTTTTGTCATCGTCGGAAATCTTGTCTTTGAACTCGTCAGGCATTTTCTTTGCCTGGTAGATAGCGTTCTCGAGCTGGTTACGGACTTCGATAACTTCGCGCTTTTTCTTGTCTTCATCAGCGTGAGCTTCAGCGTCGGCCTGTGCCTTTTCGATGTCCTCTTTGCTCATGTTGCCAGAGTCTTGAATGGTGATCGACTGCTCTTTGTTCGTGCCCTTGTCTTTGGCGGTCACGTGCAGAATGCCGTTGGCGTCAATGTTGAAAGTAACTTCAATCTGCGGTACGCCGCGTGGTGCTGGCGCGATACCATCGAGAACAAACTTACCCAGACTCTTGTTGTCGGCTGCAAAGTCACGTTCACCTTGTAGAACGTGGATCTCAACCTGTGGCTGGTTGTCAGCGGCTGTTGAGAAGGTTTCAGACTTGCTCGTTGGAACAGTGGTGTTGCGTTCAATCAGCTTCGTCGTAACGCTTCCCATTGTTTCAATACCAAGCGAAAGTGGGGTTACGTCGAGGAGTAGAACGTCTTTGACGTCACCAGCTAGCACACCACCCTGGATGGCAGCACCAACAGCGACAACTTCGTCAGGGTTTACGCCCTGCATCGGGTCACGGCCGAAGATTTGTTTGACCTTTTCTACAACTGCAGGCATACGGGTCATACCACCAACGAGGACGACTTCGTTGACATCAGAAGCTGAAAGTTTAGCGTCTTTTAGCGCCTTTTCGACTGGAATCGCTAAACGGTCTATGAGCTCAGCAACCATGTCTTCGAGCTTTGAGCGAGTCAGTTTGTACTCGAAATGCTTCGGACCATCAGCATCAGCGGTCAGGAATGGAAGGTTAACATCGTATTCGTTAGTTGTTGAGAGTTCTTTCTTGGCTTTTTCAGCTTCGTCTTTCAGGCGCTGCAACGCTGCGTTGTCACTCTTGAGATCGAGGCCTTCTTGCTTTTTGAACTCCTCGAGGAAGTGTTCGACAATGCGGTTGTCGAAGTCTTCACCACCGAGGTGAGTGTCACCGTTGGTTGATTTGACCTCAAACACACCGTCACCAAGCTCAAGGATGGAAACGTCAAACGTACCACCACCGAGGTCAAAGACAGCAATCTTTTCCTCTTTACCTTTTTCGAGACCGTAGGCGAGTGCGGCAGCAGTTGGCTCGTTGATTATTCGCTTGACCTCGAGGCCAGCAATCTTTCCGGCGTCTTTGGTAGCTTGCCGCTGTGAGTCATCGAAGTAAGCAGGAACGGTAATGACAGCTTCGGTGACCTTTTCGCCGAGGAAGGCTTCGGCGTCACTCTTGAGCTTGCTCAGAATCATGGCGCTAACTTCTTCTGGCGTGTAGTCTGTGTCGCCCATCTTGACCGCAACACCGTCACCCTTTTTAACGATTTGGTATGGCATGATATCGAGATCTTTTTGGACCTCTTTGTCAGTAAACTTACGACCAATCAAACGCTTAACACCGTAGATAGTGTTACTGGCGTTTGTGACACGCTGACGTTGCGCAACCTGGCCAACAAGGCGTTCGCCTTTTTTGTTGATTGCAACAACTGATGGTGTTGTGCGATTACCTTCGACGTTCGCAATAACCTCAGGCTTGCCTGCAATCATGTACGCAACAGCGCTGTTAGTTGTACCGAGGTCGATTCCGATGATTTTACCCATAATTACGTATACGCTCCTTTTCCTATATCAACTGAATTTCTTGGCACTCCTCGCAGGTTAGTGCCAAACTCTACCTCTATCGTACACAAATTAGCACTCTCCTGTCAAGAGTGCCAATTTGTTATTCTACCTCTGTTAACTGGTTTTTTTGCGGAACAAGTAAGCTGCAAGCGGTATGGAGACGACCAGGATGCCAAGACACCAGAGCACGGCACGTATGCCTTCATCACCAACTGGCACCCCGAGCATGAGCGAACGGATCGTATCAATCACCAGTGTAATCGGCTGGTTTTCAGCAAACCCACGAAGCCACGGCACCATTGATTCAGCTGGTACGAATGCACTACTGGCAAATGTAAGTGGGAAGATAATGACAAACGTCAGCCATTGAACACCTTCAACGCTTTTTGCGACCACACCCACGATTGCAGCCAACCATGAGAAGGCCAAGCTAAATAGTATGATAATGCCGGCAATTGCCAGCCAATCAACAAACGAAGCGCTGGAGCGAAAACCAAACAGCAAGCCAGCCAGAAGCATAACGGTTGTGGAGATCGCATTACGAAATACATCCGATACGACATGTCCGTTGAGCACCGCTACGCTTGACATCGGCAGACTTCGGAAACGATCAATGATGCCTTTTTGTAAATCATTTGTGACTGCAATCGCAGTCGTGGTCGAACCAAATGCTATCGTTTGCACAATGATACCGGCCATGAGGAAGTTTATGTAACTAACTCCCTCTGGCAGCGCTAAACCGACAGCTCCACCGAAAACTGCCGTAAAGAGGACCAGGAACATAATCGGCTGGAAAAATGTGCCGAGTAGTTGGTCGGTATTACGGATGATATGAGTCGAGCTGCGTTTGATCATCAGCAACGAGTCGTTCAGCGCAAGCAAAAACTTCGGTTTTTTCGAAAATTCGAGTGCTACTGCCATTACTTCTTTCCTTTCTTGCCAGTTACCGATAGGAAAACATCATCGAGCGTTGGCTTGTGTACCGCTAGTGACTCGATGGTTAGCTTGTTGGTACCAAGGATATCTAGAGTTGCGCGCACGTCTTTGTCAGTATCCTTGATGAGCGTGGTTATGGTGAGATCAGTCTCATTCGAATCAACAAGCGATGCGCCAAGTACCTTTTGTGCGGCTTCAAAAGCCTTCTTGGTTGCGAAGGTGACTTCCAGACGGTCATTGCCAATCTTGCTCTTGAGCTGTTTGGCCGTGCCCTCAGTAATTACTTTGCCGCCGTCAATGACAGCGATTCGATCAGCCAGTTGATCAGCTTCTTCGAGGTACTGAGTTGTGAGGAGTATGGTAGTTCCGGCTTTCTTTAGCCTGGTGATGATCTCCCACATTGCGATTCGACTACGCGGGTCAAGCCCAGTGGTTGGTTCATCGAGGAAGATAATCGGCGGTGTTGCGATCAGGCTCACAGCCAGGTCAAGGCGACGACGCATACCGCCCGAGTAGGATTTGAGTGGTCGGTTCGCGGCATCAACCAGATCGAATTGTTCAAGCAATTCCTCTGCTCTCGCTTTCGCACTGGCTTTTGTCAGACGGTACAGCTGACCCATCATAATCAGGTTCTCTCGACCAGTTAACATCTCGTCAACCGCAGCCGATTGGCCCGTTAAACCAATAACCGCCCTGACATCGTTTGGGTCGTCCGCAACTTCATGACCTTCAATCATGACGCTGCCGCTGTCATATTTTAGGAGCGTACTCATGATACGAACCGTAGTGGTCTTGCCGGCCCCGTTTGGACCAAGCAGTGCGAGCATTGTCCCCCGCTCAATAGTGAGGTTTATCCCTTTGAGGACTTGGTTCTTGCCGTATGATTTCTTCAGATTTTTGATGACGATAGCATCACGTGTAGCCATAAGAAACATCCCCTGTCATTACTTAGTTATCTTCTATTATACGAGATACGGTACGGATTCGATAAGTTTACTAACCCGCTGAGTACAGCGTAGTGCCATCACGAACAATGCGCACAAACGAGTTAGAGCCTGGTGAGCCAACCACTTCGTTAGTGCCACTCGGCACAGAAACAAACCCGGTCACGTAGACTTGTGGGGAACTAGAAAAGACAACTCCTCTCGTTTGCGGAGAACCTGGTGTCTGTCCTCTGTCGAACGCAACAAGTCCTTGAGCGCTACATTTACTCGAAATTGAGAAGCCGCCACCGTCAGACTGAAGTCGTGAGTTTGAGTCTGCAGTACAGGCAGAGATGTTGGCGGAGGTTGAGCTAATATTGAACCCCCAGCGACCATTGTCCTGTGCTGAGCAACCGACTACCTCACACCTGCTTGAGCTGATTTGGAAACCATCAGCATTGGTGTTTGAGCTACCGCCTGAGTAGTACGCTTTGCAGTTAGCGATTTTACTGTTGCCGCCGCTCAGCGAGAACCGAGGGTATGAGCCGCCACCGTTTGCGCGACAATCACTAATTTGGCAATCGGAGGAGCTGTCGATCAGGATACCCTCTTCCTCGGCATTCCAGAGTGTACAATGTGAAATCTGGATTTCGCGCATTCCACCACTAGTTCCTGTGGCGTAAATCCCCTTCCTCGCCGCAAATAGCACGGTAACATGGTCAATCACACAATAGGGATCATTGCCCGTTTTAATCTCATATGCATCGCCCTCACCTGTCCCGACAAATTTGATACCATGACCATTAGAGTTAACCGCGTTTGTGCGTCCAATGCTTAGATTCGAGACTCTAACGTGTGCAGTTGTACTGTTAAGAAGCTCTATGGCGCCTCGATCGAGGTTGCTGGGCCACATCGGACGAATCAATGTTCCCGTTCCGCTGCCAAATAGATGAGTTGATGGATACATCGTGATTGATGTTGTGCCATTGTTACCGACATAAAACGTTGGTCCGACTAAATGGACGCCGATATAGCCTTCACCGCCGAATCCGTCACCTGCACGCGAAGCTTGTAGCAAGGCTTGGTTAATAACTGTTTGGTCGTTCGTGCCGGTACAAACATAGTCACAGGCATCCTTGACCGCTTGCGGAGATTCACTTGAAGCAACTGTGAGTACGCCGGATGTCGTTGAACCACCACTGCCACTTGGTGTCGCCCATGTTCCGTCACCGCGTAAGTAAGTGCTGCTACTCGCGGTACCAGAACCAAGCCTGGCACTGGCAATGGTGCCACTCGTGACATCGCTTGCAGCGTGTGTGTGGGAGGTATTTGCCTTACCGGAGAGCCCTGGCACTGTTGGGCTAGCGGCAGTCCCGCCGAGATCACCGGTCAGTTGCAGGACACCTTTGACAGAGCTGGTGGCGTCAGGTGCACCAGAGGCTGCCACGCCATCAACGTAGGATTTGTTCGCAGCTTGTGTGTTGCTGGTCGGAGTTGGGACGATAGGAGAGCTAGAGAAGGTTTTAACACCAGCTACAGTTTCAGCACCAGTGTTGTGGACGACAGCAGAGTCGGTAGCTTTAGCATTGAGCGCTGTTTGGGTCGCGGAAGAGACAGGTTTAGCCGCATCAGAGGTATTATCAACATTCGCCAGGCCAACAGCTGTTTTATTGAGAGTTTGCCAAGATTTGTCACCACGGTAGTAGTCGCTGGTAGTACCAGCAGTCACGGTGTTTTCTTTGCCGGCTAGGCCGGGAACGGTTGGGCTGGTGGCGCTGCCGCCGAGGTCACCGGTCAGCTGGACAAGACCTTTAACCGAACTAGTGGCGTCAGGGACCGTTCCGGAGCCGGACACAGTGGCCCAGACGAAGCCGGACCCATCATAGCTAAGGACCTGACCTGAGCTCGGAGAACCAGCGTTGAGTTTGGCTGGAGTTAGCGATGCGTCTGTAAT
>ERZ761580.129-NODE-129-length-9527-cov-5.331292_pt1 | contig 9527 bp, 9 predicted proteins | sample MGYA00433097_ERZ761580 | MGnify/ENA primary metagenome ERZ761580 (study PRJEB28899, sample SAMN03785562) | bioreactor sludge metagenome | biome: EBPR Sludge; feature: EBPR Bioreactor; material: 0.22µm filtered reactor supernatant | place: Saint Lucia: Queensland... | reverse complement strand
ACGTGTTACAAAAAAACCCTGTGTTTTTTTCCCCCCCACAACCCCCGCCGGTAACTGTAGCAGTCTCCACGGTGTTCAGATTGCCCCACATATACGCCGCTTCGGCGTCATGGAAAGGAATAATGAGCGCCGTTTTGAGTGTCTCTACGTGAGTTCCATCGTAGTAATACCTGGAGTACCCGAGCGTACTCATAAAGTTATCGCTTCCACTTGCATACCCGAGGTATTCACCGTCTTCGTGGATTAAGGCAACACCGCTGTTATACCGCTGCTTACCATCTCCTGTTACATACCAGGGACCCCATCCGGTATCACGGGCGAACCTGTTTTGCTCATATGCGTTAAACCCGACGTTTGTGCTAACCCACGTAGAGCCGTCTCCGACAAAAGTTTTACTACTGAGCGTATACCTGTCAAATTCATAACTTTGCTCTGAAGAAACGGAAGACGCTTGCCCGCACGAAAAGCCGGAGATAGTCGGAGTCGCTGTTCTTACTCGGCGCTCTCCCTCAGCGCCTTCTAGCCCGACTGACCCGAACCAGGTGTAGATAAGGAGATTTTCGGTTGTCCAATCGACCGGCCACATCCACTGCGCAGGTTCGGACGTAACCATGTACATGACCCCACCTTCGCCTCCTGACGTAGAGTAGCGAAATATTTCTAGTTCGTCGTTTTCTTTGTAGAAGCAGTAGACCGGGGCATTACTTCCGTATTGACCGCCATACAGCGTTCCAAAAATGTAAAGCAGGTTCGTCGACCAGTCTGGTGACGCAATGGCTTGGGCGTATTGCGTGTTGTGCCACGACACCGGGCCTTCTACAAGGCCGAGGGCAAAGGACCACCGATTCGACTCAGTGGAAATCCCGGCAGACATGTTTCTTGAAATAGTCAGTCGGTAATGTGACGAAGTGTGCCTAGGAGAGCCTTCAGAGTGCTCTATGATGTCCGCCTTGCTTCCTCCCCAATTGAACTTCCACCCGTACCCAAGCATGAACGGAGGGGGTAGGCCAGAAACTTCAACAAAGAATGACTCGGCGGCACTGCCAGGGGTAGAGTGCGCAAGGATGTACGCCTCGATCTTTGTTTTGTCTCCAGCGTAAGACGGATCACTGAGATTCGGGACCAAGAGCTTCGCAGACTTGCTAGGCTTGAGCGGAGTGACCATTACGCCCGCGCCGCTGATAGAAATGAGCCAGTGCTTGTTATCTCCGTCTGTGTAGATTCCGACGTTTATATCGAGCACGAACCCGGTGCTGTCGTGCACCCATCTCGGCGCTTGAAGTTCTGGATAGTCAATCGTCCATCCCCACTTTCGTAGCGGCGCGCCAAGTTGTGCTTGTGCGTACAAGCGGGCCTTCCCGGTGAACATGCTCGGCGGACATCTCGCAGCGCATTCTTTTTTGCCTAGAATGTCTCCACCCGTAACGGGGATGAAACTCTCACCCGGCTCGGTATCAATAGGGGGTGCGTGGTTGGTTATGTCCGGAGGTGTTATCTTGCCTAGCAGTTTTTCAGCGGCGTATGCGGTCTTCTGGTCGGTACTGTAATACAACGGAGCAGCAAGCGCTGACAGAGGGTTCTCTGAACTGATCGAAAGCATATCGACCGCTCCGGAGTCCATGTATATTGGTGATACAGGTTCCTCGTCGCTACCCGGAAGTGGTTCGTTCCAGAAGTGCGGGTGTCCGCCACGGGTCTTTACGTGCGTCGTAACGCCGTCAGCCCCTAGCCTTTGCCGATGCCTAATTCCATTTGCCCCGCCGAGTTCGTCAAGCATGGTGCGCTCGTTCGCATGGCCTGTCGCCTGGCCGAAACGGGTTGGAAACTTGGTGTCGTCTTTTTCTTCGTAGGCCATTACGTCAGAACCGATACGGAGTTTTGGTGCGTGCGGACGAACGCGGTATCAGGCACAACGTAGTCGTCCGGGTGTGCTCCATACCCTAGTGGGTAAAAAGGCAGTGCTCCGGCAAACGTGCCGGCTGCCGTCGATCGATGTTCGCCAAAGGAAGAAAAGTCGAAAACGAGTTGCCCGTCTAGAGAACCTGACGCACCACGAACACCTTGGGCAAGTCCAGAGAATGCCAATGCGGCCGCCGCTGAACTTCTGCGCCCATGTACTGACGGTCCATAACCAGTGAAGCGCAGAGATGCAGCAGACGACCCTGCGTAGGCAGCGTCGCCGCTCGCGGCGCCGGAAAAACCCAAGTCTCCGGATGCTTCCCCTATCGGAGCGCGATAGCCTGTTGCGGTTCCAGTGAAAGCAAGAAGTGCAGCGGCGATTGCCGGAACTGTAGTTAGCCCGACGCCCTGTCCCTGCACGGAAATAGATGCAGCTACAGCACCCTTGTTTGAGCGCGCCCCGATACCAGCGCCAGAGAACCATAACTGTGCGGCTGCAACACTCGAAAATACGTGTATCCCCGCGGACGCTCCGGAAAACCCAAGTGCGGCAGAGGACGTACCAATATTTCCCTCCGCGCCGGTAGCCGAACCAGTGAATCGCAGCGCTCCAGCAGACAATCCAATAGGCGCCCTATATCCTGTCGCAGAACCGGAAAACGCAAAGTCTGCAAATGCGGCCCCAGGTGCGTCAAAACCTCCTGAACCAAGAGCCGCGGGTTGAAACGACGTACTTGCCTGGCCTAGTATCCGAGTGGCGCCTTGAGAAGACACTACAAAGGACAGCGCAGATGAAACCGCGCCAACCCTTGACATGGCTCCGGTTGCTGACGCGGTAAACGCGAGTTGTGCAGAACCGGCCCCGTTTCGGTCGACTAGCCCTGTCGAAGACCCAACAAAGGTTAGCTCGAAGGATTCTGATCTTCCGTAAGGAACATCAATGCCCTCACCAGATACAACCAGGGTAAGAGTGGTCGATACCCCTGCGCTGACGGTTCCAATAGCACCGGACGCACTTGCCTCAAACGACAGTGAGGTATTTGCGTATCCGGATACAAACGACGAAAAATCAACCGCATTGCCTGCCGGGGGGACGTAAGAAGTCCCCGCTGCTGAAAAATTCGCAGCGTTGCCGAGCGGCGGAGTGTACGCCATGCTACGGGACGGTGATCGTGAACGCGCTGATTAGAATCGGGCCGCCGATGACGAAACTCGTGGTGTTGAACTGGAGCGTTCCGCCGCCGCCAGTTGCAGTTACATCAACGTCGCACACCGTCGCCCCGGTAGAGTCGGCGATACGCGCCCACGTCGCAGTACCAGTAGCATCCGCCGCAGAGTCCTGGGTGATCGCAGACATGGTTAGCGTGCCGCTTGCAGACGTTCCGCAGGGATCGGAGAACGTCAGCGTTCCGAGCAGGGTTTGCGTGGTGATAGCGTCAGCCGGTGACGTAGGCTGCGTTCCCGTGTAAATCTTGATGGTTCCAGCGCCCGAGCCAGCGTCGATAGCTGTCTTGATAGTGTCAAGGGCGGAATTCTTTACTGCGGTAACAAAACGGATGATGGCCATGGTGTTTCTCCTTTATGTTGGGGTTAGGTCGTCGTAGATGAGGGCATTTTCAGTTGCCGTAGTGGAGTCGGTAAACGGATCAGTTGACGGCGTGAAATTTGCTGTGTGGAGGGAAATTCCTTTGTAGAATTCAACCTCAGATATGTATCCGGTGCTATAAAGCGGGTCGAATGTCTCGCCCATCAGATAGGTGCTTTTATCCGATGTGCCCACTTGCGCCGAACACGTGCCAGATGCTATCGACGTGCCGTCTCTGCGAATCGTGAGCGTGGTCCCATGGCGGGTTATCTCCACGTCATACCATGTCCCTGTAGACCAACCGGACGTGCTGCCCTGGTCAACCGAACCTGACCCGCCGGCGTTGAGATAAAAACGCAGGCCCAGGCTTGTGTTATAGACGATGACGAACTCACCAGATCCAGTAGCCCCGGAATCGTCTGTGTGATACACCAGTGCTTGCGCGGTGTCTAGTGATCCCGGCCGCCAGCGCATTCTTATGGTGAAATCGCCCGTTCCAAAATTGAAATCAGAAGACGGAGCGATTGAAAGATAATCACCGCTTCCGTCAAAATACCCTGACGACGTTTTCCCCGTCAGGGCTGGATATTGCGCCGTACTGATCTGTGCATTTCCATTGGCCGTGACGGTTTTGCCGCAAACATCGGTGAATGTCGTCGATCCATTCGTGCCGTCACAGTGAAGACCGAGAACGCGATATAGGGAAATCGCAGATGGATCGTGGCAAACCGCAAAGTGTTTAAGCGGCGTGGTGGTTCCGCTGTTAGCGGCGATAACCTTGTACGTTCCAGTCGATTCGTTAGACACGACTTCTCTAACAAGGGAGCCAGTATCCCGACGGTACACACGAACCAGCCGTGAAGCGAATGCGCCGGTTGAGTCTTGTACCGTGCCAGAGATGGAAACATACTCGTCTGCAAACGGGTCTGTTGATGGCGTATACGAGGCAGTGTGCAGTCCGACACCCTTGTAGATTTCAACTTCGGAGATGTAGCCGTTCAGGTAGTATTTGTAGGTCGCGTCGTATTCTTGCGCGCCGACTTTCAGCGTCGTCGATGAATCTTGCAGCGTCAGAGAGAACGCTGTTCCGCCCGTGTTGAGCAAGCCTCCATCAACAAACAGATAGACATAGTTTCCGACGCGGCACACCTCAACCAGATACCACGTATTCAGGGCGAAAGAATACGAACCAGACACTATTGTATACGTTGAATTATCAGAAAATCCTATAAAATGCAGGGTTGTGAAGCTGCTTGATGTGCCAGTGACATTAAACGCAAAGGCCCGGCTTGTTTGTATGTCTTGCGAAACGATTGATGATTGATACTCACCCGCGTTATTCGTTGCGTACCCAGCCAATCTGATATGAGCACGAAGCGTGAAATCACCCGAACCAAAGGCCCAGTCTGCGCTATCTGGAATCGACAGGTAATCTCCGGTTCCGTCAAAATACCCTGACGACGTTTTCCCCGTCAGGGCTGGATATTGCGCCGTACTGATCTGTGCGTTTCCGTTGGCCGTAACGGTTTTGCCGCAAACATCGGTGAATGTCGTCGATCCATTCGTGCCGTCGCAATGAAGACCGAGAACCTTGTAATACCAGAGGGGGTCGCCTGCCATATCAATTTGCCTTCTTCATTGCACTGACCGAGTTGGTTGCGGTCATTACTGTGGTTGCATTTACTATTCGAGTAAGGACGAACACTTCCTCTTGTTGGGTGAAACTGTGCGCCGTGTTTCGCGGAGACAATACGGAAGCAAAACCGATACTGCGCGACTTCTTCTGTCGTTCAGGAATATTCCGCACGGTCCCTTCCCGCTCAACAGCGGGGCGCTTGGCCTTGTGCTGCACCGACACCCCGGACTGCGACGTGACCACGCGCACAGTCCCGCTATAGAACGAGTCGCCCGCGCCTGTCCCTGCCTGGAGGGCCAGGAGGTGAGCCATAGCACTGCCGCTAGGCAAACTGGACAGTGAAGCAAGACGCTCTCCCGTGTTCACGGAATCTCCTTGGCCCACACAGCATCGGCCACAGCAGCCCGTTCAGCCGCCGGCATAGAGCGCAGCGCGTATTCCCAAACTGTTTGAGCCAGGGCATCCATATCAACACCGCCAGAAGAGGCCGTGTTGAGTTTGTTCCCCATTGAACCCGCGTCGTTGAACGAAGCCGCGATTGCATTCCATACCGCAGAAGCAATGCTGTCCGCCGTAAGCTCTGTAGCAACGTCAGTCGAGCCAATCATGTTTCCAATGGCGTAAGGTGTCAGCCCGCCAGAAATGGTTATTACCGTTGATCCTGTACGTGCCGGAGGCGTGTCATCAAGTGGAAGAATTGATCCAGAAATAGAAAACGTCAGGCTTGCCGTTCCAACCGCGCTTGCTTCTGCGCCAAGAACCGGATTATTTGTCGTGATCGAAAACGAGGTCGTTCCATCACCACTAACTGAAGCCGTAAGCAATGGCGTATTAGTGGAAATCTCCATGCTTGCAGAGCCGGAGCCAGAAGAAATAAGCTGTCCGGTTGCATCAAGGATAGATATGGAAAACGAGGCAGAGGCCGTTCTTGCCGGAGAGGTGTCATCAACCGGAAGAATATCGGCATCAGGCAGAGAGAACGCAAACGATGCACTGCCCACAATGGGGAAGCCCATCACCCCATTTGCGGTTGTGGAAAACGTAATCTCAGCCTCATTCCGCGAAGACATATCCCCTGACTTCTGCGGCATCATCCATGCCGAAGGGTGTAAATGGCCGGAAGGTTTTGCAGCGTAGTTGCTATCAATCCCTTCCCCGATGAATTGATTCCTGATCGGTGCGGCTTGACTGAAACGGTTTAGAAGAACGGATGGATTTGCACCGTCAAGCGCCGTAGCGCCAAACAGTTTGCCTTTCAGCATGTGCCGGTATCCGTTCGACAGCAGCCCCATGATTAACCACCATACCCATAATCAAAGTTTGCATATACCGTTGCCGCTGCGGTCGTTGCGCCCGTACCGAATACAAGGAACGTGATGTTTGCGCCGTTTTTCAATCTCGGCATACTAGGCACCGTATTGACGAAATCCATGATGTTGTAAAGACCCGTTGCCGGGACAGGGATCGGCATACACAGCGGCTTGCACAAGCCGACGAAGACCGAGCCGGAAGCATGGGCCGTACCGCCCCAAATCACTGATTCAATATCTTTCACGCCAGTATCACCAGCGGCCAGAGGAAGGAACGGGCCGTATTTGTTCGCCGCGTTACCTGAATTCAGGATCGTTCCAGATGTCGCAGAGGCCGTCGAGACACACCCCGAAGTCGTCACCTTGCCAGTGGTTCCTGCGCTGTTGGTGTAAGTCACTTGCATGGTCGGCGCATTCGCCCCCATCGCAGAATATGACCCAATGAACAAACGCAAGCCTTCTCCATTGGCGTACCTATCCACGTTCGCCGCCGTGTTACTGATCGGCGTCATAGTGATTGTCTTAGTGCCGGTAGTCGTTACGTTGGTTGTCGTCAGCTTGGCATAACCTACAAGGTCAATCGGCAACACGAACCACGGCGCACCGGCAGCGGCAACGACAGAAGCCCCAAGCGTCAAAATGTGCTTGGTAGCTGGAGAAGTCTGGTCTCCAATGGCAATAGCGCCTTCCGACCAGGTGTTGTCGGTAGCGGTGAAAGTCGCTTCAGTTCCGCCGAAGGTCGCAGCGGGAATAGAACCGGCAGAGTTTAGAAGGTGTTGCCAATGACCGGCTTGACCTACCGCGACGGAGGTTTTCTGATAGACAATGGATTCGATCTTGCCGTTGGTGGTGACTTGATTGATCAGGTCGTCTTGACTCTGGAAACCCATGATATAATTCCTTTATTAACCAAGTGCAACCAGAAAGGGCCGCGATGAAGAAGGAAGGAACCCCAAGCTATTGCGTAGAGTGCGGAGCGGAGTATTACGCGCCGCCGTCGCATAGAGCGAAACGATCCTATTGCTCGCGCAAGTGTCGGGCAGAGGCGCAATCGAAGTGGCAGAGAAGGCCGCTTGCTGAAAGGTTTTGGGAGAAAGTTGATAAGTCAGGCGATTGCTGGATATGGACGGGCGCACTTTTAAAAACCGGATACGGGTCAATCCGCATAAACAGAAAGGCAGAACGAGCGCATCGCGTCGCGTATGAACTAGCCTTTGGGCCGATACCTGAAGGGCTATTGTTAAGGCATTCATGCGACAACCCAAAATGCGTTAATCCGGCGCACCTGATTCCTGGTACGCACGCCCAAAACACGCAGGACGCGCTTGACAGAGGCCGCGCCGTTGTTGGTGATGCACACGTTCGCGCAAAGATACCGAATCACGCTATCGCCACAATCAGAGCCGCGCTCGCCGCTGGTGTTCCTGGTAAATACCTTGCAAAGCAATTCGCCGTTAATCCTACGGTTATAAGCCGCATAAAGCTCCATAAGAAATGGAAGTATGTTTAGCCCCATGTTAGCTCCAATGCGTTTCGAGAACGCCAGTAAGAATTGAGGACGCAAGCGTTCCCGCGTTGCCTAGCGAAACGATACCGAGTACCCGACCATCAATAAGTTCTACAGGTTGTCTGTGAATGATGCTTTCAACCTGCGATGCTGCCCCGTAGCTTTCTAGGTTTCCCGATGTGGTCCGGCGGCATTCCTGAGTACAGTAGAAGTGCATCAATGGCTTGACTAGGACAATCGCCATCAGCCCGCCACCTGCGGCAGAGAACGTGACGGACTGAACCGAACGCACTCCGGTATCGCCAGCTTGTAGTTGAATGAACGGTTGCGAGCCTGTTGCCGCATTGTTGGTTGATGAAACAAGCGTTCCGCCGCCTGATACCACCTTGGTATAGGTCACACCGCTTGTACGCCCTGCGGTCCCGTCCTGATTTGTGTATGAAACTGTAAATGTACCGACTGCCGAAGATGCAGATTGTGAAACAGCCATCATCATCACGCCTTGACCCGATGTGTAGCGGGTCAATGAAGCCGTCTGGATCATTTCCTGCAACTCGCCAACCGCGTCCGTATCAACGAACGGGTAATACAGCAGGTAGTCACATAAGACCATTCGCTGATTCTGGTTCGTAGTAGCTGTTGCCGATGAAGCAGCCGACATGACCGTAATGCTCTTGACGAACTGTTTCATAGGCGAAACATTCGGCACATTAAAGCCGCGAATATCCTCTACCAGCGCCGCAACCAAAGGAGCAGAGGCGTAGAAGTTTGCAGGCGGATTTCCGGCAAAGTAGGTGTAATCCACAAAATCGTTCGCCACTGTGGCCGACGATGCTACGGCCTTGCGGAAAGTGGTCACATGGTATCTGCCCAAGTCAGGCGCAGATGCCCATGCTTTGACGTTGCGAAATCCAGCCACAATTAGTCAGCAGTGACCGTCAGCGCAGCAGCGGCAAATTGCGGCTGAATACCGGCAGATACGTTCAAGGTTGCCGACAGCGCACCAGAAATCATCTGCGCTACCGCACCTGAAGCTGTATCGACCACGGCAAAGTGCGTGATTGCATTCGTTCCTGCGGTACAGGCACCAAACTGGATCAGGGAAGCATTCGTGAAAGACGACCCGCCATCAGTCCATGCGGTTGCCTTGGTCAGTGCCACCCGCGCATAGCCGGTGTAATCTGCTTCGGCGGCAAGTGATGCGGCTTCGCCAGGGTCGGCGGTAAATAGCGCAAGGTACTGCGTAGCGCCTGCACGATAGGACGGGTCCGTACCCTGAAGGTGCATTTTCAGGGTTGCGTTTTCGGAAGTGTTGGAAAGACTCATGGGGATACTCCTTTTACGTCGTTACTTCGCCGGCCACTCGGACGGCATCGGGTTCGTCTTGTTCGCCTTGCGTCAGCTTGAGTTTCGTTACCACGCCACCAACCGAGACAAGCTCAAGGTCGGCAACACCACGCTTCGCCGTCAGTGCGGCGGTATCAACAGCGTCGATAGTCAAGGTGATTGTCTTGGCAGCGTCGTCAACAGTGATCTCAATGATGTCGTATGGGGTGTCAGCAACCTCTGACGACGCCCATACCGTGCCGC
>ERZ761580.123-NODE-123-length-10011-cov-3.852149_pt1 | contig 10011 bp, 12 predicted proteins | sample MGYA00433097_ERZ761580 | MGnify/ENA primary metagenome ERZ761580 (study PRJEB28899, sample SAMN03785562) | bioreactor sludge metagenome | biome: EBPR Sludge; feature: EBPR Bioreactor; material: 0.22µm filtered reactor supernatant | place: Saint Lucia: Queensland... | reverse complement strand
ACGCGAAGTTTCAGATTACCGATAATCTTTTTAGCCATAAATTTCCTTTTATATATAGATTTACTGCATTAGTTGAAGCATTTGCAGTGCGTAACGGTAGTTATTATACCTTCTTTACCTGTAGCGCGTCAAGCTCGACTGGGGTGTCTCGACCGAACATGCTGACCATGACACGGATCTTACCCTTGGTGTTGTCGATTTCAGAAATAGCACCGTCGAAGCCCTTGAACGGACCGTCGGTGATGTTCACGACTTCACCAACTGAGAAGTTGATAAAGTGCTTTGGATCTTCGACGCCCATGCGCTTTTTGATTTTCGAGACTTCACCGTCGCTCATTGGCGTAGGATCTGTACCAGAACCGACAAATCCAGTGACACCAGGCGTGTTTCGGATGATGTACCATGCGTCTTCTGTTAGTTTCATCTCAACAAGGACGTAGCCCTGGAAGATCTTCTTTTCGACAATCTTGCGCTTACCGTTTTTAATCTCGATCTGCTTTTCCTTTGGAACCAGCACGTCAAAGATCTTGTCGGCCATGTCAACGCTATCAACACGTTGCTTGATGCTCTCAGAAACTTTTTCTTCGTAGCCTGAGTACGTGTGAACCGCATACCATGCGCGGCTTGAGTCGTATCGTTTAGCGTTTGCCATTATAGTAGTACCTCCTTGAACAGATAGCTGAATACTGCGTCAAGCCCAACGATGAGCAGCGCAAAGAAAAGTGAAAAGACGATAACGGCGAACGTTAGGCTCCATGTCGCGCGGCGGTTTGGCCAGCGAACCTGACGAAGCTCTACCCACGCACCCTTAAAGTACCCACCGATTGAACGGAACGGTTTCGTCCACATTGACGGTTTTTTGTCCGCTGTAACAGCTTTTGGCTTCTTTACAGCAGGCTTCTTCGTAGTTTTGGGCGTCGCCACCTTGTCACTCCTCGAGTTTAACCATTAAAAATAGCCTACTGTCTGGTAGGCCTGTCAACGTCAAGTATCGCTGGTTTTTACGATTTCGTCAAGCTCTTTTTCTCGAGAGGCGCGTCCTTCAGCACAAATCCGAACGTTGAGCCATGGTTAAGACGACTTGATACCTCGATCTTTGTACCGAGTTTTTGCATCAGCTTCACAACGACGTAGAGTCCGAGGCCAGTGCCCGATGTTTCGCGCGTTCGGTAGTCCTCGGAACGATAGAACTTTTCAAATACGTGCTTAAGGTCGGCTTTGCTGATACCGATACCAGTGTCTTTGACCGCGAACGACACGCCAGTTGAAACTCGTTTGATCTCAAGTGTGACTGAACCACTCGGCGTGTACTTTATGGCGTTAGTGATAAAGTTTTGCAGCGCTTCTTCGAGGTACAGACGACTAGTTGTGATACTGCCAAGCCGTGCGCCTGCATCGAGGTTGAGGGTAAGTCCCTTCTTTTCCGCACTCGGTTGGTAGGTATGATAGAGCGTTTCAGCGAGCGCCTGGAGGTCAATCTCTTCGATAGCGTCACCAACCCCCCGCTCTGCTCGAGATAGTGTACCGAGGTCATTGATCATATTTGCGAGCAACATTATCTGGTCGTGAGCGTTTTTGAGCGATCCAGCTAGTTTGGCGGCATCAGAGCCATGTTCCATGAAATACTGCACATTCGAAATCGTTCCTTCGGCAATAGTGATCGGCGTACGTAGTTCGTGACTGATAACCGAGATAAACTCGTCACGTTCCTCTTCGAGGCTCTTTTGCTTCGTAACATCCCGGGCGATACAGACGTAGCCGTGACCGTCGTTTTGGTGGTTTGCAGAAAACGCACTCTGGATTTTATTTACGCTCAGCTGTAGACGTATTGTGTCACCGTCGGCAAATCGCAGGTTCAAGTCATCGCGTTCAAAATGAGTACCGTTTTTCATCAGTTCAAACAGCGATACCGGCTCGCCTGACTTGTCCTGAAGCGCCATGACATCATCGACACGTTTGCCACTAAGACTTTCGTTGGTGTCCATTAGGCTCAGCAGTGCTGCATTATAGATGCGAATCCGGCCTTTGCTGCTCACAGTAAAGATGGCCTGGGCTGTGCCGTTGATAATGGTGAGAAGTGATTCACGCTGGTCGTGTTGCTTGTCACGAAGTTTTGTTAGTCTATCGTGCTCACGATGACGCATGAACTGCATGACAATAACACCCGACACCAATGCCGCAATCAGCGCCAACAGTATGCTATAGGTTACAGTCATGGATTCCCACCGCAATTTGTTTCATAGACTTGCTTTTATACTAGCAGATTGGGCTCATGGTTTTTAGTAGTTTACGGCTTTCGCGGTATCCGGGCAGACAGCTCTCGACGAGTGACCAAAACTCTGCACTGTGGTTCATCTGCCTCGTATGAGACAACTCGTGGACGAGAACGTAGTCAATGAGGTCGTGTGGTAGGTTCATCAGCGCAACGTTGAGCGAAATCGTGCCGCTCGAAGAGCAGCTGCCCCAGCGGCCGCGTTGGTTGCCAAATCGTTCCCTTTCGTATTCAAAACCGTACATATCAGCGAGGTATTGCAACCGACGCGGTAAATAGGCTGTCGCCTCACGACGTAGAGCGCGCTTTACTTGTGTCGAAACAAAGGCTTGGACGAGATCTGGTTGCTCATCGTAGTCGAGCGGCAGCGTAACGTCGATGATCTGCCCCTTTAGCTTGCCTTTTGGTTCTTCTATATCGTCATAGTTTAGCGCTAGGCTGTGCGAATGGCCGATCTTCATCCCGTTTGTGTAGACGGTGCGTTTATCTTGGGTGCTAGCAAGGAGCTTGCGTATCTCTTCCCGTGAAGATTCGAGCAGCTCTTTGACGAGATACAGTGGTGCTCGTTTTGGGAGCGATGCTTTGACATGTCCGTCTTCGGTGACACGAAGTCGAACATAACGCGCCTGTGGGCTGCGTCGGTACGAAATCACGCCAAATTCAGGATCAATGAGCTGCAGTTTGCTGCTCGTTTTAGTTGATTGAGATGTTCCGTCGTCCCGCTTGAATATCATGTGGTTGTGTTTCGGTTGTAGCTCTCTGCTCGGGGCCGCTACCTGCTTCGCGTGGAGCAACAAGTGCCTTTAGGACAATGCGAGCTTGGGTTGTGAACGTGTGCTTACCGCTGATGACAATGATGTTTTCGGCTGGCGTTGGAACGGTGAATTGTTTGCGATATCGTTCAAATTCTTGGGAGCCCATCGCAGCATTGAACTGATCCGCATCGCGCTTACTGCTGCGGCGTGATGAGCGTGCTTGGCTGGTTGGCTCGTCGGTCTGCACCCAGATAGTCAAGATGCCGTAGCCGTGTTGCTTTGCTTCGCGAGCAACGCTCTGTCGCCCGGTCTTGCTGTTGACGCCACCGTCGATGATAAATGTTTTGCCGGTCTTTAGTAGCTCGGTAACTTCGTTTTGTGCGAGTGTGCCGACAACTGCGTCCTCGTCAGGGTTGAACTGCGAGTCTGGCGAGATGACGTGACGGATATAATCCATGCTGACAAGCGGTGCGCCAAACATCTCTGCAAACTGACGAGAAAAAAAGCTCTTGCCGGAACCAGGGAGGCCGATGACCAAGATGACAAGCGGACGCGAAGGACTCAGGGATTTCATGATGTTATATAGTATAGCAAATGTTATAACCTGTCGTACCTCTGGTATACTGTAGAGCGTTACTAAGCCATAGGGGCATAGTACAACGGTTAGTATAAAGGTCTCCAAAACCTTAGATCGTGGTTCGATTCCACGTGCCCCTGCCAAGCATAAGCACTTTGCGTAAGCAGAGTGTTTTTGCTTTGCTATACTTCAAATATGGATACGACAACTGCCACATCTAACATACTTACTGTCATAGGGTATGCGATCGAGGTAATTATCCCGTTAAGTTTGTTTTTCGGCGCATTCATCCTTCTGAAAGAGTCCCGTCGCAGCAAGAATAAGCTTTATATAATCCCATCTATTGGTGCAATGCTACTCGCGCTTATATGTGTTTATTTGTTCTTTGTTTTCAAACTTGAATTCTAAGCCGTTGCGAAATACGTCCACTAGAGGCTCCCCCAACAAAAAACTCCCACATGGGAGTATATCTAACAGAGCGGGAAGCTCTAAATGCCTAGACCTATTACAAAATAGGTAAGATCTAGGCGAAACTGGTGGTTTTAAGGGAGACAGACAAAGTCAGCTCCCACTCACAGGCTAGGCCTGCGAGACGAGAAGGCGATAGATTTCCGTGATAACCACGGCAACCGATCCCAACTCGAGAGTCTTGAGCGGCCGAAGCGACTCAGACTCCATACGACTCAGGGTAGCGAACACGCGCAGCGCATTCACATCCATCATCGTAGTGGCCCAGACCTGTCGCTCAGCGAGCTCCGTGGTCTGGATTTCTGCGGTCGCAGCTTCGAGCACGAACGTGCTGAAGTTGACGACATCTCGCTCTTCGAAGTCACTGACCTCGAGTCCAGCCGTTTCAACGGCACGGTGAGCGATAGCAGTAATACTGGCCATGATGACACCTCCAGTGTCTCTAGGGGATAGGCCTCGCTAAACACCTTACGGTCAAGCTGTTTACTGAGGCCGACCCCTGTTCCCGCTCTGTTAAAGTGCTTCGTTGGAGCATACTCACAACGTACACTATAGCTCATATTAGCATAAGTACAATGATTTGTCAATAGCATACATGCTAAATGACATAATTAACAGAGCTAGTAAGCCTTAACGTGTATGATAAAAGCACAATGAAAAACCAACCTAACATTTTCGCAGCAAAACAGTCCAAACTCTCGACGCGAGTCCTAGCGCTCACGGCAGCGCTATTGGTACCAGTAATTGCGCTGATGTCACTCAGCACAATAGTCTCTGCACTCGCTGGAATTAACCCCGAAAACCATGATAAAGTTTTCATTCTTCCTGTCCCTTTCGAAACAGCTAAGTTTCTTTCAGATACAGCTATATTCTTCTTTACACCACTTGCACTGGTACTCGCGATTACCGCAGTAGTTAACCTATGGCTTACAAACAAGCTACTTCACAGAGCCATCATTGTTTCGTTGGTTGTGACTGTATGTTGGGTCGTAGTTGCTCTCTGGGCGTGTAGCGGCGAGTGGGTATCAGCAGATGAAGCTAGCTCAACCAGTGGCGGTTCGCTTCAGATCCGCACGATGAATATCGAATAAAATCTCACTTGAAAAAACGACCCGCTCTCGGCGAGTCGTTTTCTCTATCCGGCCAGCTACCTACGCGAGTCGCTCGGGTGTGTCCTTCTTTAGCTCCCCGCCATGCGCAATGATGGCGTAAAGGATAAAGATTGATACTGCGATAGCAATGATAGACCAAACAGGCGCTATCTCGATGAGCGCGAGGTTAGCGAGCGCACCGAGGAGAGCCATTAACCCACCAACAATTCGTCCAAACATGTTGCCAGCTAGCAGCAATGCAGCCGATCCAACGAGTAGTACGCCGATAGCTACCATCGTCCAACCCCAGTCAGAGACGCTCAGAACATAGGTTGCACCAGTGCCGTATACATACCAGTCCTGGGCAAACACTGCCGAGAACCCATAAAGCATGTGAACAATGCCACTGAGTATCATTAGTGACGCTGCTATCACTATCCAGTTAGTCCACGAAGAAACTTGTGTGTCTCCTGTGGTTCCTGCTGTTGTCGCCATCGCACCCTCCCCGTTTACTTATTTCTATAGCCGATTATAGGCAGATGAAACGGGGTGTGATGTGAAAATAATCACATGTTTATGGAATCGAAGGCAGGTCTACTTGTCTTTTGCTTCTTCGCGCTTCATGCGGACGGCTCGTTTGAAGCTGCGCTCGGCATCTTCGTCGGCGTAACGAGCGATAGCTGGGCGAACTAATGTCTTTGGCCCACGTCGACGTTCGTCAATCTCGTTTAGCGAGTCGATAAAGTAATTTTCCATCAACCACTCACGCCCTGGGGGCATCTGACCGATAACCGTAAACCAGTACAGTTTTTCACCCCATTGCTCGGCACGAGTAATACGTGGTTTTTTGATAACTTTCATCGTTCCGACAGGGACTGTCTCGATAGCTTTTTCGATGATGTTGTTTCCGACTTTTTCGTTGTTTACAAAGATGTCGACGGCAATCGTACGAACACCTCGCGGTGTGACTTTGACAGCTTGAATGTGCTGGTTGTGCATCCAGATCACTTCCCCGTTGATACTTCGAAGTTTTGTAGACCGCAGCGTCATACGTTCGACGACACCAGAAACGTCGAGAAATGGTTCGACACGGATAAAGTCACCAACATGGAACCAGTGTTCGATAATCATTGCGGCACCAGAGGTGAGGTCGCGTAAAATCATACCGATCGTACCACCGGCCAGAACGATAAAGAACGCGCTGGCTCCAATGGCTGCACTACTCGCGGTTGCGGCTGGGCTGAGAAGCTTCCAGACGAAGAATGCTACCACTCCGACGATGAGTGCACGAACAAGTGCAACCGCGACGCTCAAATAGGTTTCGACCCGTCGGAGTCGTATCTGTCGTTCAGCGTCGTCGGTCGTGTCTGAACTGACGGCGACCAGTTGGGCTGCCTTGATGATGAAATACGCAATGACTTTACTAAACCAGTAGGCCGCAAGGATGGCTATAACCAATAAAACGACCGACCAAAACGCATTCGGCTCACTAAAAAAGGCTGTAAATTCGCCTTGTATGTTTTCTGCTGTTTGATCCATTACCAAGAATCTATACTACAGGTGATTTCAGACTATTTCTAGTGTCAAAAAGCCATCAAGTGCGAGCGCTGCGCTCATGATGAGCAGTAACCAGAGTGACCAGCCAAATTGTTTGCGTGCCCATTTGGTCGCGTCTGGTTCTGACGTATCGAGACATAGCCGGAGCCAGTAAAAGCCAGCCAGGAGTCCGATAAGGTATGTAAATGGTGTCGTACTCCATAGGCCTAAGAGCGTCCAAAGAACAAGAAACAGAACCACATAAACCGTGATCTGCTTTTTAGTAGCCTCAATCCCCTTTACGACCGACAAGATTGGTATGCCAGCAGCTGCGTATTCGTCACGACGAAAGATAGCAATCGAGTAAAAGTGGGCCATCTGCCACGCCGCCATGACAAGAAACAGTAACAGTGCCGTCAGATCAAGTGTGCCAGTTGCCGCTACGTAGCCAATCACTGGCGGTGTCGAGCCACTAATTGTGCCAATCAGGGTACTATGAACCGTTTTGCGCTTGCTAAATGTATAGGGGCCAACATAGGCAATAAAACCAAATAACGCTACAGCTAGCGTAAGTAGGTTTGTGCCATACGCTAGCAGTAGCGTACCTACTACCAGTAGCGTTGCGCCATAGATGATAGCGTTCGCGATGGGTATATCACCAGTTACCAGGGCACGGCGCTCGGTTCGGGCCATCCTGGCGTCGATATCACGGTCGAGGATATTGTTGAATACGCAGGCCGCTGCCATGACGAGCATGACACCAGCGAGCATTGAGAGGAACGTGACGAGGCCAGGATCACCGCCAGCTCCAAAGAAATAGCCCGCTATTGCTGCAATCGCGTTTCCGTAGACGATGCCAGGCTTTGTAAGGTAGTAGTAAGTTCTGAAACTGGTGCGTGGTGACATGGGCTTAGTGGTGATGTTCGTGAGATGATTCTACTTTAATGTTTTCTTCTTCCTGGATGTAGGTATCGACCTCGTGCGGCATCATATTGTAATCGAGGTGATACATAATCCAGAGGCTACCAAAGGCCACGATACCAACAACCATCAGCATGAACAAGAATGACACGGTATTGAGACGTGGTCTAGACTCATGTCCGAGGTGGAAGAAGAACAAGAGCTGCACGATGAGCTGCGTGATGGCAAGCGTCACGAGTGCTACAGTCAGCGGCAAGTCTGGATATGCCCTGCCCTGGAAGTCGCTCTGTATCGTTGTGAGGACAAACGCAATGAGCGTCAAACCAAGTGACAGAATAAAACCAATCAGATATGAACGCATCAGTTTTTTACTTTCGGTCATGACAATGCTCCTAGTAGATAAACCAGCGTAAAGATAAAGATCCAGATAACGTCCAAGAAGTGCCAAAATAGCGCGAACATCGTTAGTCGTTTTTCAAAGCCCTTCGTTACTCCGCGTTTATAGAGGAAATAGACCATCACAAGGAGCCACAGCAGACCAATCGCGATGTGGAATCCGTGTGTGCCAACCAGCGTGAAGTAAGCGGTGAGGAAGGCGCTAGCCTGTGGGCCGTATCCTTCGTGCAGCAATTGACCAAACTCGTATAGCTCCATCGCAAGGAAGCTAGCACCGAGCACAAAGGTTAGTCCGAGTGACGCCCAGAGTAACTTTTTCTGCTTAGACTTCAGTGCGACCAGCGCCAAACCTGTCGTGAGAGAGCTCGTGAGGAGCAGTATCGTTTCGACGAGGATAAAGTTCAGGTCAAATATCGATGCACCCGTTGGACCACCTGCGGTGCCGTTTCGGAGTACTGCGTAGGTCGCAAACAAACAAGCGAACAGTACGCAGTCTGTCATCAGGTACACCCAGAAACCAAGAGTTGTTTTCGTGAACTCTTCCTCGTGCTTTACTGCTGCTGCGTCGTGGCTCATACGGCGCCCTTCTGTTCGCGATTGACCATCTCGGCCGTCACGAGCATTTCGGTATCTTCATCGCTAAATCTGACAAAGAGTAGCGTGAAGAGCGCGATCGTTCCGACAATCAACAACCACCAGATGTGCCAGATCAGCGCAAAACACATTAGGAAAGCTGCAAACGCGATCAAGAGACCAAATGGTGAGCTCTTTGGCAAGTGGAATGGTTCAAACTTGCCTTTCGGATAGTTCTTGTCCTGTTTCATATCCCAGAACGCGTCGCGTCCCCGAATGACTGGCGTAATCGCAAAGTTGTACGATGGCGCCGGTGACGGCACCGACCACTCAAGTGTACGACCATCCCACGGATCACCAGTTTTATCGAGGTGTTTTTTACGCTGAATGACACTGACGAGTAACTGTAGTGCCTGGAGCCCTGCGCCGAGCATCATGATCATCAGACCAATGCCTGCGACGATAAATAATCCCTGCCAGCCGAGGCTCGCATCATAGTGATCGAGACGACGCGTCGCACCCATGATACCGAGGATGTAGAGCGGCCCAAAGGCACCGACAAAACCGATAATCCAGCACCAAGCGGCTGCTTTACCGAGGCCTTCGTGCAACGTAAAGCCAAAGATCTTTGGGAACCAGTACGTTAGCCCAGCCATAAAGCCAAAGACTACACCACCGATAATCATGTTATGGAAGTGAGCGACGAGGAATAGGCTGTTGTGCATCTGGAAGTCGATAGCTGGTATTGCATGCAGCATTCCGGTCATACCGCCGATCGTAAACGTCACGATGAAGCCAAGGAACCAATACATCGGACTCGTGAACCGGACGCGACCACGATACATCGTAAACAGCCAGTTAAACACCTTCACGCCGGTCGGAATAGCAATAATCATTGTCGTGATACCAAAGAATGCGTTGACATCGGCCCCTGCCCCCATTGTGAAGAAGTGGTGTAGCCAGACGACATAGCTAAAGAATGCGATCGCCATGATGGCGGCCACCATTGAGGTATACCCAAACAGCTTCTTACGCGAGAACGTCGCCACAATCTCTGAAAAGATACCGAACGCCGGCAAGATGAGGATGTAGACCTCTGGATGTCCCCATGCCCAGATGAGGTTGATGTACATCATTGGGTTGCCGCCCATCTCGCTCGTAAAGAAGTGCATGCCGAGTAACCTGTCGAGTGACAGCATTCCTAGCGTTGCCGTTAAGATCGGGAATGCAAAGATGACGAGCAGCATCGAGCCGAACACGCTCCAAGCAAAGATCGGCATACGCATCATGGTCATGCCTGGTGCGCGCATCTTGAGAATCGTCATAATAAAGTTGATACCCGAGAGCAAACTACCAACACCGGATATCTGCAGGGCCCATATCCAATAATCCACGCCAACACCTGGGCTGTATCCGATACCG
>ERZ761580.116-NODE-116-length-10774-cov-3.937867_pt1 | contig 10774 bp, 11 predicted proteins | sample MGYA00433097_ERZ761580 | MGnify/ENA primary metagenome ERZ761580 (study PRJEB28899, sample SAMN03785562) | bioreactor sludge metagenome | biome: EBPR Sludge; feature: EBPR Bioreactor; material: 0.22µm filtered reactor supernatant | place: Saint Lucia: Queensland... | reverse complement strand
ATATTTTTTCGGGAAATCTCGGACATTTGCTCTGACTCCGAGCTAGTGAAGTTGCTCAGCCCAAAGGCTGCGTCGGCGATGCGGTCGCGGAGGTCATTGTAGACACCGATGCGTATGCGAGCCGTGTCTGGTCCGAGGTGCTGGTTTAGCGACTTGACGCCGTTGTTACCGGCATCTGAGCCGCCAAGACGGGTACGGATAGTGCCAAATGGCAGCGCGAGTTCGTCGTGGATAATGAGGATGTCGGCTGGCGCGATCTTGTAAAAGTCTGCGATGAGTCGCCCTGCTTCTCCGGTGTCGTTATAGTAGGTCGTTGGTTTAGCGAGAATGATTTTTTCGCTATCCACCGTTAGCTCTGCGATATGGGCGCGGAATTTGTCTTTGTTCTGGAACTCGACGCCCTTCTCTACTGCAAACGCATCAAGCACCGAAAACCCGACATTGTGACGCGTACGATCATAACGTGTCTCTGGGTTGCCGAGCCCGATGATAAGTTTCACCTAGCTCTCCTGTTCGGCGTCTTTACGCTCTTTGTAGGCCTTTGTGACTGGTTCTTTACCCTCAGCTATACGCTGCTTGTTGGACTTGATCTGTTTTTCGTCGCGGAAGCTAAACATGATCGGTGTGCCGGTAAAGTCGCTAGACTCACGTACTGCACGCTCAAGATAGCGCTTGTATGACCAGTGGAGGAACTTGAGGTTGGCGCCAAAGATGACGAACCATGGTGGGCTCTGGTCGGTTTGAACCATATAGCGGAGCTTTGGCATAGTGTTTTTCAGCCCGGCTGGCGGGTGCTTGCGAACACAAGCTTGAAGAATCTTGTTGAGCTCGGTTGTTTTGAGCTGGTGCTGGCGGCGTTCATCGATTTGCAGCGCAATATCAAACAATTTGGTAACGTTCTGGCCAGTAACAGAACTGGTAAAGATGAGTGGCGCCCAAGGTACAAAGGCAAAGTTACGGGAAATCTGTGGTGCGAGAGCATCGCGAGTATAGGCATCGCGATCTTCGACGCTGTCCCATTTACTCACCACAATGACGAGACCACGACCGGCTTCCTTAATCATGCCGGCTAGTTTTTGGTCGAGCTGGGTGCTGAGCTCGTTAACGTCCATGAGGAGTAGACAGATGTCAGCTTCTTCGATGGCCTGGAGTGTTCGAAGGACTGAGAATTTCTCGATGCCGACCTCTTGTTTGCCTGAACGGCGTACGCCAGCGGTGTCGAGGAGTTCGATGTCGCGACCGTGATACTTCACGCCGACGCGGTTGACGTCGCGAGTTGTGCCAGCAACATTGGCGACGATTGCCTGCTGTTTTCCTGCAAGGGTGTTAAACAGATGGCTCTTGCCGACGTTCGGTCGACCGATTAGCGCGATTCGAAGAACTTCATCGGGCTCTGTCTCGTGGACGACAGGAATCTCAGAATAGATAGTAGACCTGAGCGTACCAAGGCCCTGGTTGTGCTCGGCGCTGGTCTGGAGAATCTTTTTGATACCAAGTCGACGGAACTCGTCGATGGCGAGTGAGCCCTTGAGGTCGACCTTGTTGCACACGAGAATAACCGGCTTTTTACTCTTGAGCGCAGTTTTGGCGATACGGCGGTCCTGGTCGCTCGGATAGATCGTACTGTCGACAACAACGAGGATGACATCGGCGAGCTCAGTAGCTTCACTGATCTGCTCCTGAATAGAGGCTTCGAACTCATCTTCGGCGTCTTTGAGCCCAGCTGTGTCGACTAGCCAAAAGCTCTTCTCGCCGTCAGAGATGCGGCGTATGACGTTATCACGAGTGGTTCCTGCCTCACGCGCAACAATCGCCTCCTGGGATCCATAGAGGCGGTTAAAGAGGCTACTCTTGCCCACGTTGGTCTGGCCAACGATGGCGACGGTCGGAAGCTTACTCATTTGCGGTTATTATAACAGAGGTAGCATGATTTCGCGAGCATGAGCGTTTTGGGGCGTTATACTATGACAAATGATTGAACTCGATGAAATAAGGCATCTTGCAGGGACTTGCGATGAAGACATGCGTCGTCGCCTGCTTCGTTACGTCGAGTTGCGTCAGTACTTCGTCGAGCTGACTGGTGACGAGGCGCTGCATGAGGCGACGCCGATACTTCACATGATTGTCGAGGATAACCCGGCTCGCGTCGAAATACTAGCGACGGCTAAGCAGCTACGAGCGCTTGGACGAACGACCTTCGCAGCGCTTTAGCTGACTTAGTGGCGTTCAGTAAGTCTGGTCTCGCCTGCTGGCAGTGGGCCAAGTTCGTATGGTCCGAAGTTCGTCCGGTGAAGTTTCGTGACGGTATAGCCGAGTGCGGCGAAGGTACGGCGGATCTGGCGGTTGCGGCCTTCGCTCATCACGACACGCCAACTCCAGCGTTCGTCATCCGATAGCCGTTCTAGCTGTAGCTTGCTCGCCCCGTCTTCGAGGGTGACACCATAGTCGTTAATCATCTGTTGGTGAAGTGGCTCGAGGTCACGATCGAGTTTGATTTCGTAGACTTTTCGCTTCGCAAATTTCGGATGTGTCATCTGATGGGCGAAGTCGCCGTCGTCAGTTAGCACTAAGATGCCCGAGCTGTCTCGGTCAAGTCGTCCAACCGCCTTGAGGCGTTGTTGCTCAGGGCCTAGAAGTTCGTAAATGGTTGGCGTATCACCTTGGCGTCGTCGTGAACAAACATAGCCGACTGGCTTGTTGAGTAAGAGATACGTATAGGTTTGTTGTGCCGTAACTGGTTTACCGTCGAATAGCACAGTATCAGCGTCGCTGACTTGCGCACCCATGGCGGCAGGTTTGCTGTTTATCGTGACTCGACCAGCTGTGATGGCATTGTCTATCTCACGGCGACTGAGGCCGGTTGCGTGGGCAAGAAATTTATTGACACGCGTCGTGTCGTCGGTATTCATAGAATCATATTATAGCTTAGGCCGTAGGTGCGCCAGGAGGTGGTGGCGGAGGCGGTGGAACGGTACCGGTGTTATCAACCTTACCCGCTTCGAAATCGGCGAGCTCTTTTGCGAGTTCTTCCTTTTCCTGCTCGGTGGTCTGGACAGTTGGAATTGCGTCTGGCTCGATACCGGCTTCTTTTGCCAGCTCTTTATCAAGCAACTGGTTAATGTCGATTGAAGGCTTGGTTGGGTCGTTAAGCGGCTGAATAATCCTCGCTTTGGCAGATGGTGGCTGCGGGGTTTGGCTCTGCGGAGGTTGCGTAGGTGACGGAGTTGGTACCGGTGCAGGAGCAGCGACTGGTGTTGGAGCTGGCGGAGGCGCTACGGGTCGTGGCGGTACTGCAGATGGTGCTGGTGGTGTTGGACGAGCCGGAGCTGGAGGGGCCGGAGTAGCTACGGGTGCAGGAGTCGGAGCCGGCACGGGTGTTGCAACGGGCTCTGGCGCAGCTGGAGCTGCGGCCGGTGCTGCAGCCGGTTGATCCTCGAGTACTTCGTGTACAGCGCGAACAACATCTTCGATACCTACCTGGGACTTTACAAGGTAGCGGTCTGCACCAAGTGTTTCGCCACGTTGGCGTTGCTCTTCTGAGCTCAGGGCGGTCATCATGATAACCTTTATATTTTTCGTTTCGGTCGTTGAGCGCAGGATGTCGAGCATATCAAAGCCACTAATCTTTGGCATCATAACGTCGCTCACAATCAACTGTGGGCGTTCTTTGATTGCCATAGCGAGTGCTTCTTCGCCATCACCTGCTGAGACGATGTCATAACCCTCGGCCAATAAACGGACGCCATAGATTTCACGCAGGCTTTTGTCGTCTTCGACAAGCATAACTTTTGTCATATTAGAGTCTATTGTAAAAACTTACGCTTAAAAAAGCCATAGTTTTGTTTTTAAGAGGTCGGTCCTGATGATGTTGGGGGCTGGATATCTGGGGTGATTGTTGGTTGGGATTGTGTTGCTGGTGTTGATGGAGTGACGGGTGCTGGCTGTGTTGGTGGTACGGTTTGGGCTTGCGGAGCTGAGATAGCTACGGGCGCCGTAGGTGCTGCTGGGGCTGGAGTCGGCGTTGCAGCTGGCGTTGTTTGCTTTGGCGCTGGAGCCGCAGCAGTAGCTGTGGTTACTGCTGGTTGTGCGGGCGTGGAATCAGGCGCTTGAGGACCAACCGTGAGATCCGGTTGTTCGGCCTGTTCTCGGCTGATGCGTGGCAATTCGACAGAGAAGGTACTCCCCTTTCCATACTCACTTTGGATGTTCAAGTGGCCACGCATCGTTTCCACAAGACGACGTGCGAGATAAAGTCCGAGTCCGGTGCCACCGATTTCGCGGGTGTCGGTGTTATCGACGCGGTAAAATTTTTGAAAAAGGTGCGGGATGTCCTCGGCTGGAATACCGATACCGGTGTCTTTGACTGAAACAAAGACGTGGTCGTCATCGGCCGTGACGTCGACGGTGACACTTCCCTCTTTGGTGTACTTGATCGCATTGCCAATGAGGTTAGACAGGACCTCTTGGAGGTGGCTCTGGTCGGCTTTTGCGTAGAGCAGCGGCTCGACTGTGTTGCCGCCCGTGGCGCTTGTGTCGGGCGCATAGATAAGAGTTAAAGATTTTTCAGCAACTTGTCCCCGGAAGTCCTCGAGCAGGTCTCGAACGAACTTTGGGATATTGATAACGGTCAGTTCTGTCTCGAGTCGTCCGTCTTCAACCTTTGAGATGTCGAGGAGGTCCTGGAAAAGCCTCCCGAGGTGCTTGGCTGATTCTTGGGCTTTAAGGAGATAGGTGCGTGCTTTTTCATCGATAGCTGCTGTTTGCGGGTTGAGAGCCAGGCCTAGGTAGCCCTCGATCGCCGCGACAGGTGTTCGCATCTCGTGGCTGGCGGTTGAGACGAACTCGGCCTGATCGCGCTCTTCGGCGCGCTGGGCAGTTACGTCACGAAAGACAACAACAACGCCCGCCTCACCGCTTAGTGGCGTGACCATGATAGAAGCTGGTACTTGTTTGCCTGAACTCGTTCTTAGGCTAAATGTGTCGGTTATGATGCTCTCCTGGCGGCGCATACACTCCTGGATGGGGTCAAGTGTCTCGTCGACGACTTTGTCTTTGGGATTAACTATCTTGAGTACGGAACGGTAATCAAGCTTTGCAGCGTCCCCGCTGCCCCAACCGACGATTTTCTCCGCCGCTGGGTTGATGAGCTCAATCGTACCGTTTTTATCGAGAAGCACGACGCCGTCTGTGATTGAGTTAATAATGATCGAAGATTTGTTTGCTTCCTGATCTAGTTCGCTAGCGAGTTCATTAACTGTTTGATTTGACTGGTCATTTGTGTGATGGCGCCGTAACCAGATGAAGAGCCCTATGAGTAGCGGGAGGATAATGACAAGTGCAAATACAACCCAGTCGAGAGGCGGTGTCGTGCCGGAGAGATATAAATAGCCCGCGTAGACGGCAACACAAACTGCGACGGGTACGAACGACGCGAGGCCGGCAACAGCTGCAAAAACGGCCGATAGCACCCAGAGGGCACGAAACGGCGATTCCATGTCGCCAGTGTCGTGGATAGCTGACAGAATTGTTGCACTGACACAGGCAGTCAGCAGTACTGTCATCCACGTACTCACTTTTTTTCGCTGCATGATGAGTGCGACAATACCAACCAAGAATGTGATGCCGGTCATGATGGCGGTTGGGAGCGAGACGACAAGTGGTTGCAGTACTGGGCCGGTAATGCCAAATGTTGTCAGACCCCAAATGGCGCCGATCGCAAGACAGATAAGCAACGCTACCTCATTGACTCGCCGGTACCAAAAGTCAGCGACAGAATGGTTGATTTTATTGATGCCCATAAACTCTTCTCAGTATAGCAAAGAGGTTATGCAAAAACCCCTTGAAAATGAAAAGCGCCGACAGATGTCGACGCAGTGCTCACTGTCCCTGCCCTAGCGTGAGATGCTGAGCAGGTTCCACGTGCGGCTGCTCGGCTCGAGCTTTAGCCGAAAAAGTGATTCACCATCACTGAGGTCAAAGAGCCGTGTGATCTCACTGCCGTGCTTGATGCAGTAGCGTAGACCTTCGTCAACAAAGCTGATGGTGCGACCTTCGAACTCGATTCGCTTTGGAACGGTTTCAAAGTTACGTGCGAAGCGGATTGCGGTAACTAGTACGGGCTTTTCGATAGTAGTTTTAGTCATGACACATTCTCCTGAGGGGTTATAGATATAAAAAAGACTGACGAATGCTTGAACTGTAAGCTGTCAGTGAACGATTGGTGGAGATGGTACGACGTGGACAAAAGCGGACTAGACGTTCAAGTAGTCGCTGTAACCGAGGTCGCATGTGTGCGGTATTGGTATACCGATGAATAAAACTTGTGAGTGGAAACGCTGAGAGCGAGTACCCACATAGCTGCTACTAACTATAGGCTTGGTACTGACTCGTGCAAAGTCTTGTTTTTGGTGGCTTCGAGTGTGAAAAGGTGGTTTTAGGGTAAGCGAATGTAGGCGGTTGTTCCCTTATCGGGTTCGGAGGTTAGCCATATCTTACCGCCGTGCTGCTCGACAGTACTACGAGACATATAGAGTCCCATACCCGTACCGCTTGTTTCGTGTTCAACGGCATTGCTAGCTCGGTAGAACCCGGCAAAGACTTTGTCTTGCTCCGACTTTGGGATGCCGATACCGTGGTCTTTGATGCTGATGAGATGATGGCCATCGACACGCTGGTAGTCGATGATAACCGACGTGCTCGGTTTGGAATATTTGATGGCGTTACTGATGAGGTTATTGAGGACTCGCTTCATGCGTTGGCCATCGCAGTTGATGATGATCTTTTTAGGCCAAGGCCAATCCGTTCCGTAGGTCAATGACACATTTTTTTGGGCGGCTGGTAGCATCTGAGTTGCGTAAATACCTTCGACGAGCTCACCGATATCAACACTGGTCCGTACGAGATCTTGGTTCCTGCCGGCTTGCCAGTTTGCCAGCTGCAATATGTCTTCGATCGACTCTTGCAGGCGAAGCGTGCTGTCATACATCGTTTGCATCGTTTCTCGGTCTCGCTTTGGAAGCTTGCCCGCCAGTAGTGTTTCCTCGCTCCAACGGATGCCTGTGAGAGGTGTCCGTAGTTCGTGTGATGCGATCGAGACCAGCTCGCTACGCATGCGAACCGCTTCTTGTCGGCGTCGTCTGACGGCGTCGGTTGTGACAAAAACGAGTGACACCAGCAGTGCGCCAACGAGCGGAATGACGGCCGCTGTTGCCAGAACCGAATAGTACGTTGCCGGTGCAAGGTCCATGCCCATGACAGCGACTTGCTTACCAGTTGTGTCATAAACGGGCGAGACAACCGATAGCCAACTGCCCCACCGGTCCGTGACGGGTCCTTCGATGAATGATCTGCCAGTGTAAAACGAGGCCTTGAGTGCTTCGGTCGCTTCCGGATAAACTTGACCGCGCGGTGAGTATGATGCTGAGCCCGGTGCTTCTGAATCTACAAGGAAATAAACATCACCAGTCGGTGAGGTGGCCATCAGGTAAATGAAACGGGCGTTATCATTGACGCTGCGTGCTTCTTGAAGTTGAGACTTTAGTATACGTTCGTTTTTGTTAGCATCTTTATCCCCTGCAACGAGCGACGATACTCGTTCCTTGTCAACGAGCGTTGCTAGGGTTTCGGTTCGGCTGAGAAGCGAGCCGAAGTATTGCTCGCGGGCTAAATAGGTAACGAGTAGCGAGAGGACGAGCCCAACAAGAAGTGCTAGGAGCACCTTTACCCTAGTCGTAACAAGCTGAGTGTTTTCTGGTTTGAAGAGGGATTTGTTTTTTGTTTTTTGTTTCATGGCGAGCGTCTTCCCTTACGGGCTCGCTGGGACGTACTGGTTAACGAGGTCGGCAATCTGCTCAAGCGATGAGTCGCTCTTGAGGATGTAGTCGTGGACGCCAAGGCTCAGAGCGTTGTTGATGACAGAGGTGTCGTAAGTATTGGTTGCAAAGATAACTTCGATCGACTGTGCGGCTTCGTTTTGTCGTAGTTGCTGCAGTAGCTCTAGCCCGTCCATTCCAGGCATTTGATAATCGAGGATGATGAGGGCTGGTTTTTTATCGACTGCGAGCGACAGACCCGTCTGGCCATCGCTGGCCGTCTCGACGTGATAGCCTTTTGTGCTGAGCATGCCAGATAGCGACTTGAGCAACAAGCCATCATCGTCAATCACCAGAATCTTTGGTTTTTCAGCCATATCTGTGACTATAGTACCCCCGTTCTCATGGGTTGGCAATCAAAATTCATTTCCTCGACGACGGGTACGCTATACTTATTGCTGTATGGAATTTTTTAACAATCGGTACTTTCAGCTTGGACTCCTAACGTTAGGCCTCGGCCTGCTATTCTGGGCGCTGTTCTGGCTCGTATTAATGCTTGTCGGCCTAAGTGATTTTCCGGTCGCGATACAGCTCACCATATCTTTCCTTGGCGCGGGAGTCTTGGTATACAAGTTCTTCTCGGATCGAATATTTTAGTCCCACTCTAGTGCGTGTGACAATTGTCACTTACACGAAAATATGTCGATGATACAGTTGCCTCGTTACTTAAACGAGGAGGTTTTTTGTTAGCCATCAAGAAGCAACCAGAGCTCATCAAGATACTAGCAACCGGGTCGCTCGCGTTTGCGGTCGGTCTCACCAGTGTTGCAGCCTACATTAACGGTATGCCCGAACACCAAAACTTGACGTTTAGCAAAGAACAATCAGCTGCCAGTAAGGATAATTCAGGCCAGGTAGCTGGCGCTTCAACCAGCAACGAGGCTACGAACTCAAAAAACGATAGCGAGGCAACATCGCCGCAGATGACTGATACGTCGCTCGCGGACGCCCCTGCTCTGTCGTCTCATGTTCAAGGCGGTACGTCTTCGACCGCTTCGGTGCCGAACGTGGCTGGCGGAAATATGCCAACTGTGCCGGTGCTTCCTAGCCCGCTGCCACCCGTTGGCTCGGAGCCCACACAAACAACACCCCCGTCAGGTGACGGAGGTGGAGTTCTCGATCCGGTCATCAATATTGTCGATGGTCTGACCGATGGGCTCGGTTTGTAAGTCTAGGACTTAGGCGACCGCTGCGTCACCGTGCTCATCAATGGCCATTGCAATAAGCAGTGGCCCCATGATTAGTGCGTAAAGACCCAGGATCCAGACGAAGGCGACACCACCAGCGACAGGTTGTGTGAGCAAGAAGACTCCCGCGAGCACACCAAGCACACCAGCGATAAAGAACAGGACCTTCGAACCAGAAGAGCGTTGACTAAAGATCCCTTCGACGACGTCAAAGACGCCACGGACGATGAACGTAAAGCCGACCAGTAATATTAACGTCTCAAATGACACACCTGGGTGTCGAACGAGGTATACACCAACCCCAACCGCCAGGAAGCCAAATACCAGCGACAACCACCATACGCCGCTCGTCCCCTTGATTGAGGCGAGACTCTTAATGATTGATACGACACCGAGAGCCAATACAAATGCGCTAAACAAGTACACGAACGTGACGAGAGTCAGACCAGGCCAAAAGAGAGCGGCAATACCGAAGAATATCGTAATGATACCGGCAAGAACGCCAAGCCACCACATGTTGCTGGGCTGGTTTGCGACAGAATCTTTCATAGTTTTCTCCTTGAATTCGGTTTCGAACCGGATTCCAACAAATTTAACTTACATCAACTAATTTTCTGGCGTTTTGTTTTTAGGGCTGGCTCCTCCTGTAGGGCCCCGTACTAGATTCACAATACCGAACAGAATAAGCGAAAAACCAATACCGTAGCGTAGCAACGGATTTGTAATGAGATCGTAATAGCGCAGCAGTCCATAAACACCAACAAGTGCGACGAGTAACCCGGCTACTTTTGCACCGGTTCCAGATGAGCTTGCCACGAAAACGCCGATGATGGCGAACACCCATGGTACCCAAAAGTTATCGATAGTGATATCTAGGAAACCGAACAATATCGTACAGCCCAGCCCGATGAAGACACAATTTAACAGAATTCTGATGTAATCAGGCTTCGAACGGTCCTCTGTACTCATGTGGTGTCCTCCTGCTTAGTGTCATAATACACCCATACGTCAAGTCTGAGAAATATCGTTTTCTTGACAATACTGAGAACGAAGCGAATAGTAGTTACTACAGACAACGTGAGCAAGGAGTGAGCGATGGCCACCAAATCCCAACCCGCCCCACGAGATATTCTCCAACTTTCAAAGCGACTTATTGTCATCACTACCCTTGTTGCGTGCTTCTTTCTGCTGCTTTTCAACACGGCCGTGTGGTTAAACCGATATATTATGTCGACTGATACATTTACGGCAACTGCGTTACCTGCTCTGCAGAGCGAATCGAGCACACAGGCCATAGCCACCGAAGTGACTGATAAATTACTTGAAAACAGGCCAGTGCTTCGGTCGACTATTAATGACCGCGTTGTCACGCTTGTTGCTGCCCTGCTCGGCACCGACCTCAGTGATAGGCTCGTCGAAAAGAGCGTGCGGACATTACAGATATCCCTGACGACCGCCAATCCGAAGATTGTGGCGATTGATCTCGGCGCTATAAAAAACATCATCGCCCAAGTTCTTACGATTGGGCGTGCGTTGACTGATCGTCCAGTTGAGGAGCAGCGAGTCAATGTCAATGATATTCCTGACAAGATCATCATCTTTGACCCGACGCCGCTGCCGAGCTTTTACGCGGTTGGTTTGACGGCACTGTGGCTCGCGCCACTTGCGCTGCTCGCGGTGCTCGGTTGTCTGCTCTACCCCCTCTACCGTGCATTT
>ERZ761580.113-NODE-113-length-11045-cov-5.042857_pt1 | contig 11045 bp, 5 predicted proteins | sample MGYA00433097_ERZ761580 | MGnify/ENA primary metagenome ERZ761580 (study PRJEB28899, sample SAMN03785562) | bioreactor sludge metagenome | biome: EBPR Sludge; feature: EBPR Bioreactor; material: 0.22µm filtered reactor supernatant | place: Saint Lucia: Queensland... | reverse complement strand
GTTCTGGTGGTGGTGGTTATATTTATCAAACAGCGTTCTTCACTGATACTGCTGTATTTAGTCTGACAGATTACTACACTGGCAGTGGTCCTATTACAATACTAACTAGGCCCGGAAGGATTACAGTCAGGAAACATCTACAGACTTACATAACACTTAGACACTATTACAAACGTTTCTATATCTACACAGACAATGCTCATAATAGATGTAAAATGGTTCCAACCTCATTCTTGAACGTGAATATTCCTACCACAGAATCTGGATATGATACACTTGATGCAGGAATCTCTTGGGCTTTAGCTGATAGAACATTTTTAAATATGACTAGCTATCCATCAGTAGCTGGTGAGCCTAATTTTAATTTCTACATTACCAATGGTCGTGTTATAGGAAATACTCTCGTTGTTCATGATACTTTTAAAGAATATATAAATCCTGATTCCTATCCTGGATACGAGGGAAGATATGGTCTACAGCCGCATTCTGTTGGAAACTGGTTATTCAAGCCATCTTTTGAATATATTGATGCCTTGCATCTAGGAGATATTGAGTGGCGTTACATAGACTACTATACTACTTACTATAACGTTTGTATGGCCTCTAAACAGGATGCAGTATTTACAATGACTGGATGGTTGACAGCGGCCAATACAGTAGTCAGTGCTGTGAGTGTTTATGCAGGAGCAGCTGAAGCCAATGAAAACATTTGTGATGCAAGATATGAATTCAGGATGCGAAATCCATCCGTAGGCGTGACAGTTTATCAGGCTCCTGCAGGAATATCACTTCCATATTATGATCCCGGTTTAGATTATCCTGGTTATTATCTTGAGTTTCCATCCTTAGGCACAATCTCCTATCCTCCCTACATCCTTGATCTTCCTGGCGCAACATTCAATCTTCAGGATGGATCTATTGGCCCGATCTATCCCACATATGTAGGTGCTCTAGTCTATGATCTGGCTCTTAAGAAATGGGGCAAATTTAAGGGTCAGTTTAAGCAACTCATTGAGTATTCTCCGGTTAACAAAATTGATGAAGGAATTATCACATATGACAACTTCGGAATGGATGTTGGTGTTCTTGATACTTCAGGGTATCTCAGGCTGTTCGATCTTAATCCATCTGATTCGCTTGCTAAATGGGGTAAAATAGGATACTATCGTGCAGGATTCACCAGGGCTTCTGAAGTAATTATTCACTTCCGACTCCCATCTACTTGCACAATCAAGTTGGAACATAGCATAGATGGGCGCGCTATCAATTCTGACTTGACAAAAGAAACAACTGTAACATCTGCACTTTCTGCCAGATTTGGGCTTGATGTAGTTGGAGTTTGGTTCAATATTGTTTTGGCAGGGCAGTTCGATGTGCAGTACATTGAATTTAGAGCTTTTCCACAAGGCATTCGTTAAATAAAGGAGAAAGAAATGGCATGGTCTAATGCAACAGCTACTGGACAACCGCAAGGACAAACAACTACTTTTGGCCCCGATTCTCAAGTTGGAACCTCTACAACTCAAGGAACAACTAATCAAGCATCAGCAGGGAATCAATCTGGATGGGAAAGTGGGAATCAAACTACTACTGCCCTAGACCCAAATTCTATGAAAACCTTACAGGAATTCATTGCTCAGCTTATGAGTGGTGGAACTGCTAATCAAAAGGGAGAGATACAAAAACGGGATGCAATGACTCAATTCGTGACAAACTTATTGGGTCTTGTTTCTCCGCAACAGGCAAATGCAGATGCTCAGGGTCTTATGAGTTTGAATCTTCAACAGTCCATGGAAAAACAAATGCCAGCCCTTCAGAAAGCAATTGAGGGTGCCGGTACTTCTGCTAGTTCTATGCAGGCTTTACTTGCAAATAGGATTGCTCAAGATGCAGCTCTTAATGCCTCAGCTCTTGGTGGAGAGCAGCAGAAAGCTTATGCACAGAGCAGGGCACAACTAGCATCCTTACTTGAAGCTTTTACCCGTCCGCAGAATACAGTAGAGAATACTCTTATTCAGGCTCTCAATGCATTAAAGGGAGCAGTTACCACTACGAATAGCACCAGGTTCAGTAATCAGAATTCTTCTCAGAATACTACTGGACAGCAGAATCAAACAACAAATAGCCAGCAAGTTGCACAAAGAGGCGCAATTAATCCCGTGAACCAGCAACTTCAAAGCTTGGGACAAACTCCTTTGAGTGATAGGATTACTGGTCAAGTTATCCAATATAATCCAGTGAATACGGCAGGAGTTGATAATGGTATTAGTATTCAGAATACTACCAATTCCAGTGGTGGTGATGGTTATGATATTGGTTCTATTATTAGCAGTAATAGTGGCACTGACTATTCTGGCTATTCTTCTGCTGATGCGGTTCGGCAAGCTGCTTACAATAATATTGATGCAGCCGCTACCACTGACGAGCAATATTACGATTAAGGAGGAAAATCAAAATGCCGATCACAATTACGAATGAAAGTATCTACGGAAAGCCTCAACCCGCAGAACCTGCCAGGATTCAAGTAACTCCGCCACAGCCAGAAGTTGATCCATTTCTACCAGCTATTGAAGCTGTTCAGAAAGCAGGAGATTCTCTGACTAAAGAAAAGGCTCTACTTGATCTGACGAATCAGTATGGGGAATTCGAGTCCCAGAAAATGAAACAGTTCCATGATATGGCTTATGGGCGTTTTGGAGTTTCTGGATTGGAGAGGCAACTTAAATTCTCGGAACAGAAAGACCGTTCGCATCCTATGTGGCTTCAGTATCAAACTGATAGTGAAGAAACTGCTAGGGCCAGGGCTATGTATGATAAATCTCTGTCTTTGGCAGAAAGTCATATTCGGGAACTCGCTTCTTCTGATCCGGATATTACTAGGACAAAAACCCGTATCGGTGCATTCATGAAAACTCAGGAGCGTTTGCTTAATACAATGCTCCAAAAGGAAGGGATTCAAAATGAGAAAGTTGATCAGATCACTTCTGTTCTCAATAATGATAATCTTGCTGCGGTTCAGGCAATCTATCCCCAAATAACAGATCAACAAGAGTTAAAATTACGGGCGGCTCAGCTTATCACGAATCCCAAATTCAGGGATGAAGCTTCTGTTATTATGGATCCCTCTGCTAAGCCGCAAGATTTTCTTACTGCAGCAGTACATGGTGTCTCTATGGCTGTTCCATATGTTCTGCAAAGGCAGTCAGCTTTAACTGGCCAGGATCCTACTCAAGTGGAAAGTGAAGTCTCAAAGATGCGTTCCCTTGTTCTGAATCCTGACGCACTTCAAAAGGAAGCAGATAAGTTCCTTTCCCCCATTGAAAAACAGGAGCTTGGGAATCTCAAACAGAAATCAATGCTTGCGAAGGATAAGGACTCCCTGGCAAAACTGGAAGCTCTCAAAGTAGAAACGGCAATTAAGGTGATGAAAGCCTCCAAGAGAAACAACCTGCTAGGAAATGCTGAAAGCTGGCAGCCTGTGGATGGTATGAGATTAGCGGATCTTCCTGAGTTTGATTCTTTCAAGGCAGCAAAGAAGCCAATTAACCTTGAAACCATCTATAGGGAATTCGTGCATAACGCTCCCAAAGAAGCAAAGTCTTCCAGGGCAGCCCTTGTTCAGCAGCATCTCTTAAAGAATGCTGAAAAGCTGAATGGCACTCTGTATGGAGAAGTTGTAGATTTGTCAGCCCTAAAAGCAAAAACTCAAGCAATGGCAGTTCCTGGAATTTTTGATAGCCTTTCCCTCGGACTTGAGAATATCCTTAGAATGCCAAACGCACTTCCTGCTATCACCCCGTTCTAATAAAGGAGTAATGTAATGGATCTCACAGAATACACCGGAGAGCAATCTGATGTTTCCTTCTCTAAATTCGACACTGAATCTAGTCTAGGAAGTACAATCCTTGGAGTACCTTTGGCGGCAGCTGTTGATACTGGAATTTCTATCTGGAATTCAGTGACCCCAGAAAAGTATTCCTATAATACACATGATGTATTGGCCAACCTTAATGAGAATCTAGCGACTGTCTATGATGAAAATCCTGAGACAATCAAAGCTCTTTCCTTCATTGGAGGAATGGTTGCGCCCACAGGTCTTGCTCTGAAAGGAATGAATCTTCTTCGTTCTGGTGCCAAAGGAGTCAATTGGTTCTCCGCAGCTGGCCAGACTCAGAGAATGGCAAATATTAAGGCTGCCTATGAAGGAAGTGGAAAAGCTAGTTCTGCTTTCCGCGGTGCTATGTGGGAAAATAGATTTGCAACAGCTGGAAATGCTTTAGTTGATGCAACAGTTTTGGAGGGTGTTCTTTATTCCACAATGAATGCCCATCCTTTCATGGAGGATTATGTAAAAGATCCTCTTAAACATGCGTCCATGAATATCCTTTTTGGCTTTGGTGTCATGGGTGGAGCTGGTCTTATTGCCCAGAGATTTGCAACCAAAGGGATTGCTCAGGAAGTTGAGCAGGCTTCTCATAGTGTTCTTCTGGAGGGAATGAAGGATTTCCAGATCACAGAGAATCTTTCCGGTTACATGGCAATTCACCGTGCAAATTCCCAGAATTGGAAAGATATTCTGGAAACTCGTGCCGATTCTCTTACAGAGCATACAAAGAAACTCCTTGAATTCAATATCGCAAATGCTGACGCGGCCCAATTTACTCTATTTGATAGAATGGCCAGCCCCTCTCTGAAGAAGGAAATTGAGAATCTTGGAAAAGGTGGAACGGCCTATAAACAAACTCTCATAGATAGAATTGCATCTGATCCTGTGCGCTTTGCCAATGTGGATACTATTACATTGGCCAAGGTTGGGGATTATGCAGACCTTTCAGCAGCCAGGCAGAATCCTTTCTTTGGAACTACCACAATTCCTGGAGAGGCAATTCCTCTCTCTATGAAAGCTGTGACCACAGATAGGGTTCGTCCTGTCACTGTGGCTTATAATCCAGAACTTGATACATTCATGCTTCCCTCTGATATTAGAGCTTATGGGGGAGCTGCTGATCTAGGATATACAAATGTTGATGATCTTCTCAAAGGAACATCCAAAGACTGGCATGTTTATCCTAACAGGGATATTGGGATTGAGTCCCCTTTTACCTCATCTCCTACTATGGATGCTCATTATCTGAAAGCTCTGGCGCATTTCGATAGACTTCCAGTTGAAGATCTTTACAAGCCAATAACAATTGCGCCAGACGATTTCGGAATGTTGCAGGGATATCTGGCCCGAGTTAAGAAAGAACTACAAAGTAATCCTTCTTTTGATGTCACCAAGACTAGATTAACTCTGACCAAAGAAGCCCCTGTTTGGAGAGATGTTAATGTAGATCTTATGGCCCAGGCTATTGCTAATAAGATTCCTGTTTCTACAGTACCACATGCTGCTCAAGGTGTAGCTTCTCATGAGTTAGGACTTCCTCCTGTTAAAAATTCTATTCTTGATGATATTAAGGATTGGTTACAAGGGAGGGAGGGACTTAAAACAGACTTGATGCGTTCACCTAATCTTGGTCCTGAAGCCAAGAAGTTGGCGCATGCTTTTTCTGGAACTGATGAATTTGGCGGTCATCCTGGTATGGGTGGGATGCATCTTATGGAGCGTGGATTAAATGACTGGCGTCGCGGGAATAGAGCACCACAGAGACTTCTGACTGAGAAAGAGGCCGAATATTTCGGGGATGCAGAATATAAAAGATACCGAGCTAGCGGAATGTCTCATAAACAAGCAATGGATTTGGTAGGAGAGCGTCCATCTATTCTTGGAAAAGTCGTGGAGGAACTTTGGAATTCTCCTGAATCTGTGAAACTCCGTGAATTCTTAAAGCAACAAGCAGATTCTGAGGGTTATATTTATCTCCTTCGTGGAATGCGCAACCAAGCTAAAGGTTCTCGTGCTGGTGAGAGTTTTACTCCAGCTATGTCTGTGGCTAATGGATTTGGTAAAGTTTCCATCTATCGAGTCCATACAGATGATGTGGTTGGATTCCTTGGTTCTTATGGTGGTAGTATTAGTGGTGGAGAACTTGAATTAGCTGTGGATGCTGCAACCCATCCTATTGTTACTTCTATTCCGACAGGTTCCAAAGCTGTCGCTGGGACAACTACTGTTGATCTTAATACTCTCAGGGAAACTATCAAGGCCCATTCTTCTGCAACTTCTGCTAATGTAGACCCTATCACAGCAATGAATACATTGGTCAGTGAGAAAATGGGAAAGATCCGAGAGTATATTAAAATTGGAATTCCTGAGGAGGTCATTTCAAAGAATCTCAATGTTCCTACACAAACCATTCAGAAAGTTGCATCCGGTCAGCCTGATGATCTTTTAGCTATGGAGCAATTCTCCAAATATACTGATGCAAGTGCCATTCAGGATTACCTTGCTCCAACCAATAGAACCGTCCTTCTTAGAACGAACTCCAATAAAATCCCTCACGCTATTATCAGGAGTAATATTGGTGTAGGAATCACTGGAAGTACGGATGATATTGTTAAGGAAACATTCTTAGCTACGTCAGAAAGTGGAATGATCCGTGAAGCTGCAGGATTCTTTCTTGGGACGGAATTCAGAACTCTTCGTGATGTTATTCGTGACAAGTTGAATCTTATTAGTAATCCAGCTCTTGGCAATAAGTTCCTTGGCTCAACTGACCATTCTTTAAGAGGCATGAAAGAGGTCGGACCAATTGCAACCTATCTTGGAAAGATGCGTACTGATCTAACCAACAGGGCAGTAGATAAATTCTTTGCTCCAGTTAAGGATGATCTTTATACAATGGTCAGGGACAAGGCAGCTCTTGTGGAATTCAATACTGCTGATTCCGTTAATGCTGGAATCAAAGGATATAGAGAATATAAGAACCGTCAAATCTGGCACATTGATCCTCAGCAACCTACAAAGATGGTTCCAAGTCCTGGCAATCCAAATAAAATGATCGAAGTCCCGAATCTCATTGCGGCCAAGTTCAATGGGGAAGAGTTTAGAGTCACTTCTGATTCTGTTGATAATGTTTTCCAGTGGATGTCAGGATCAGGACGAGAGCTTTATAAGCAACAGGAAACATTAAGGAAAATTCCAGGTCTTGGCAAACTCAGTGATATTGGTCTGTGGGTTCCTTCTTTCAGTCCAAAGGATAAATATATTGCCTATGTGATTGACAAGGCTTCTCAGGCTACAACTCTGCTGCATGGAAAAACTCCTGAAGAATTACAGGGAGCTATTCAAGCATTCAGTGGGAAATCAGGGGTTATTGTTGGACAGACTCATGACATTATCCAACACGGTACGGAGCAGCAGTTATTTAATATTATTGCAGGGCGCCATGATCCCATGTTTATGCAATCCGCAGATATTACAATGCTGAAAGGTGGTTCCAGTGGGGCAGCCAGAATTTCTACTTCTACTGAACGTCTTGTGGAAATGGTGAATGCCTATGAGCATCAGATAGCTTATAATATGGGTAGTATCATGGAATTCCAGCTCAGCGATGTGTTTGATTATCTCCATACTACCAGCAAATACACACAGTCCTCAGTTAAAATGCAGCCTGGAGCCTCGGGAATTATTAAGAAAACAGAGAAGGATGCCGCAGCTGTCTTGATGAATACTATCATGGGCAAATCCAATTTGGATCAGTATGGACTTTGGCGTGGAACTAATCAGATCTATTCAGCAATCCTGGAGAAAACACTGGGAACTATTCAGGATGTCATGGAACCAATTCTGAATACTGGCAAAAACCTTTTCGGAAAGGGCAAGAATCTTTCCGACAAGCAGTATGAGGAACTTCAGAAACAGCTTGAAATGAGAGGTATTCCTAATCCATTTAAGGATTTCCAGGAGGCTGAAGCCAGGAGACTTTTCCATCAGGATAGGGTTGCAAAAACAGAAGCTCTTTCTACTCGTGTAACAGTTCTTGCAAATACCTTAGCAGCTACTACATTGCTTCGCGTTGGGGAACTTGGCCAGGCTTATGTCAATGCTATCTCTTTACCGATTCTCATGACCTCTGAGATCAGCAGTAAACTCCCTGCAAAATTCATGAATGCAGAACTCGCAGTGAATCCTGAGTTTGATGTTGTCAGGACGATGTATAATGGCTGGAGATACAATCACAGACCTGAAGCATTGCCCTACATTCAGAGAGCAAAAGATCTCAATATGTTCAAGGGAGTTGTCTCTGAAGCAGATGAGCTTTTCGCCAGGACTCGTTCTTTGGACCCAGGAATTCTTAGTACTACAGAGAGTCTCATGCGCAGCAAGTTGGTGGAAACTCTTAGTAAGGCCACCGATTTCTCAGAGCAGGTCGTCCGTGAAAAGGCTTTTTCAACTGGTGTGTATATTGCCAAGACAGCTTATCCAACACTTCCTGATGCTGGTGTTATGGTTTTTGCTAGGGATTTTATGGACCGCACGATTGGAAATTATGCAGCTGCACAAAGACCTACGATGTTCCAAGGGACTCTTGGTGTGGCAATGGGACTCTTCCAAACCTACATGCTGACAATGGCTCAGAGTCTTTATAGGCATTTGGAGAGAGGAGAGTTCAAGGCCCTAGCGAAAACAATGCTTGCGCAATCAACCATTTTCGGAGCCAAGAGTCTGCCTGGTTTTAATATCGTAAGTGAGAAGATTGGGGAACATTTCTCTGATCAGAATTTCGATCTTGTTACTGGAACATTCAGAGCACTTCCTGATAAGTTGGCGGAAGCTGTAATCTATGGACTTCCAAGTAGTTTTTCACAAGCAGCAATCACAACCCGTGGGGAAATTCAGCCGAGAGTTCCTGATCCATTCAAGGGAATTGGCGCTATTCCAGCAGTTGCTTTAACAGGGCAGGTTTATGATGCAATCAAACGCGTTGGGACTGCTGTTTTTCAGGCGGATAAAACTGCGGGCCAGGGAATCTTTGAGGCTATTTCTATGCAAAGTATTTCCAGACCTGTCGCTAGGATGTCTGAATTGGTTGCTGGATACAGTGTCACAGGAAAGGGGAATTTAGTAGCTGGGCCAGATGAAATCTGGGCTTGGAATAGTGTATTAGCTAGAGGTTTAGCAACTAGACCAGTCCAGGAAATGAGGGCCAGGGATGCCATACATCTGAATAGTATGTATGGAAGTATTGACAGAGAAAATAGGCAGGGTATTACTATGCAGCTGCGTTCTCATTTGAGGGATGGAACTTTGAATGATGAAATAGTTGCTAATCTTGCAGAGCAATATATGAGAACTGGAAGTCCGCAAGGATGGAATAGTGCTGTTAATACTGCAATTGCTCAGACAGAACTTCCTGCAAATCAGACAGTCAGGAATTATCTTGCGCCCAATAGTCCCACAATGATGATGATTGACAACATGCACTAAAAACAAAAAACCCCACAGTCCGATTAAGGAAAGTGGGGTTTTTCTTTGGGCACTAGGAAATGAATTTCAGGATAGCTTCACAATGGTCCGCCTGGTTTCTTGCGTCAGACAAAGCATTGTGTTTATTTCCATTGAACCTTGGATTTGGAACTCGTGGGAAATGCTTCTTAAGAGTAGAATAGCACTGCCTTTCATAATATTGCCATGGAATTTCAATTCCCGTTGCCCTGAATGCGTATTCCAGAATTGGAAAATCAAAGGCTGCTCCATTCGCATAAATTAAAAAGTCACGATATTTACCTCTCACCATTCGAATATAATTCGATAAGTCTCGAAGAACATCAATGTAGTAGCTGGTTCCGGAGAATGCTTCATGCGCAACTTCCGGCCTTTGATTCCTCCACCACGCCATTGTATCCTTTTCATCCGAGAAGTCTGGATTAAGTGGATCCCACCTGATCTTTTCATAGAATCCCTGCGGGGCTTCAACATCCAGGAAAGTAGTTGCGCCAATGGAAAGAACATTACAGCCTGGAGTTCTTCCAGTTGTTTCAATGTCAATCATCACACGTATTGTTGTGTCCATCAAGTTGTTCCTTTATGTAGTTTTTACCGTACTGGGTTAGAAGGTAGGTTGTTTCTTTTCCTCTTACTGAACCTGGGGTTTTTGTGAGAATGTTATATGCTATGCACTTTCTTAGAACTTCCCTAACAATTGTCACTCCTCTTCCTGTGGCATGAACAAGCTCCTTGGTTTTTATTTCCTGGAGCTTGTTCATTGCTTCTAGGTAATAGATAGGAACAATTGACGATTCTACTTCCCTGGTATAGTTGAGAGGTTTGTCAACCATTGCCTGTATCATAGAAGAAAAAATACTCATGTCAGAGCGGAATATCATCATCCAGGTTTGACATTGTTCCTAGAGAAAATCCAGGTAGTGGCTTGTAATCATCAGGATATTCTGGTTCCTCTTCTTCATCAATCCCCAGTTTAATCTCGATCTTTTTCAGGCAGGCCTCCTGTTTTTCGGATACTGTGGTATTCCCACGGTCTTTAAGACTCCTTAGAAAATTCTTCTCCCAGGAATTAAGATCCTGTCCGGTTGCCTCATCTAAGATAGCCTTAACTCTTGCTTGGATTCCTCTCGTTTCTTTACTCCTTGCGCAATTTTATCGCCATTATACCTCCCCCTGGTTTCATAACTCTTTCCAGGCGGAACAGGGGGGTGTTTGAAGAATACCATCTGACCTATAGCATCTCCTTCATGTAGTCGTATCGAATGGTTGTTTGTATCATTCTTGAATTCAAGGGTAAGAACTGAACCATGCCAACCTGCATCACACCATCCAGCTTTTAGATGATTGAATCCAATCCGTGCCATTGAACTTTTAAGCATATACTCAGCACTGATGTAATTCGGCAGGTGGAATACTTCCTTACTGGAAGCCAGGATAAACTCTCCAGGAAGTATATCAAATGGCAACCTATGCTGCACTGTCTTAAGTGGAGTTCTATCCCTTAAGACAAGAACAGTCCCTTCATCAGCTTCAAGCAGAACATGATTTCCAATATGGATATCAAGGCTGGCGGAATTTACGCAATTATAATCTGCAAACTCGATAACTCCCTGCTCAATCAGTTCACAGATTTCAGTATAGCTAAGTAACATTTTTC
>ERZ761580.104-NODE-104-length-11950-cov-7.279529_pt1 | contig 11950 bp, 8 predicted proteins | sample MGYA00433097_ERZ761580 | MGnify/ENA primary metagenome ERZ761580 (study PRJEB28899, sample SAMN03785562) | bioreactor sludge metagenome | biome: EBPR Sludge; feature: EBPR Bioreactor; material: 0.22µm filtered reactor supernatant | place: Saint Lucia: Queensland... | reverse complement strand
GGGACCGGCTCGGCCGTCGGCAGCGCGCCTAGAGGTAGCCTACCGGTCCCTGTAGAGGAGGTCACAAGACAGCGAAGGAGACTCCCCAGGCTCGCATTCGCTGCCCCGATAACGGCGGGAATGTCTCCCACTCCTGCCGTCATCGGGCTTACACCGTGCCACACCGCCGCCGCTTGCGTGCCGGCTCCCCCCTCTAGGCCGCCGGTCAAAACCACCTTCACCTTAACCCCTCCACGACACGATGTGTCGTTCAGTTAACATTGCCCGGCGAATCCGTCGCCGGTACGGTCGTGCGTACTGCGATGCGGGCGGCGCAGCAGGGGGGGTCAAAACGGCAATTCCACCAGGTCATCGAGCGTAATCGCCGGGACTGCCATCGGAATGGCGGCGCTGACCGGCATCGGGGCGCCGGGTTTGCGCTCGCCAAAAAAGGCTTCGACCCGTTCGGCGTGACTGGTCAGCGTGGCCGGGGGCAACGCCGGGATCACACTGCTACGGCCGTAGGGAGTCGCACGGATGCGGCTGTCCAGCACGGCCATGACGCCGCGATCTGTCTGCGTGCGAATGAGCCGGCCCGTCGCCTGCTTCAATTCGATTGTCATCCGCGGCAGACGCACCGAGCGAAAAGCGTCCAGCCCGTGGGCGGTGGCGTCGGCTTCCATTGCCGTTGTCAGCGGGCTTGGCGCCTCGAAGGGCATCTTGTCCACGACAACCAGGCGAAGGGCGTCACCGTCGATGGACACCCCCTCGAAGAAGCTCTTCGTGGCGAACAACACGGCATTGCCGTTGCTGCGAAACTGCTTGGCAATCTCCAGTTTGGGCAGTTCGCCCTGCACAAAGACCTGCAACCCGCGCTGCTGGAAGATGCTACGCAGGGCGGCGGCGGTGTCGCCCATCATGCGGTAGCTGGTGAACAGGAGGAACGCCCCGCCTTGCGCCGACAACACGAGGTCGCGCATCTGGTCAATCGCCCAGCCTTGCCAGGCGGCGGTGTTCGGGGCCGGTGCGCTGCCCGCTGGGAGGTAAAGCACGGCATTGCTTTCGTAGTCAAAGGGCGATGCCGCAATCATCTGCATGGCATCGGGTAAGCCCGCCGTGCGCAGAAAGTGCGCCATGTCGGGCGCGGCCAAAGTCGCTGAGCAAAACACCACGGGCCGGGTGGCTTGCGGTGCGGCGTCGGCGCTGACCTGCGCATGCTCCATTGCAAGCCAATCGGTCAGGCGCACGGTTTCCGCATCGCCGAAGGCGTCGACGTGGTGGATGCACTCCGGGCCAAATGGTTTGCCGTCCAGAATGGCGACGTTGGCCGCGGTCAGGTGCCGGCTGCAGCGCGTGCACCGAGTGTAATCGGGCGCCTGTCCCGGCTGCGTTACCGGGGTAACGCCGGCGAACGTGGCGATGAATTCGGCGACGTTGAAGGGCTGGGCGCACAGGGTCAGCGGGTCAGCGTTGCGGCCCGGCTTCAACCAGCGCACGAAACCGACCGGCGTGGGGCTGGCCATGACGTGCACGTTCGTCGCCATTTTGCGGATGCGGGTTGCCCGTTTGGCCAGCCTGGTTTCGTCGGCGTTGGACCACAGTTCATCCTCGGGCCACACGGCGGCGGCGATGGCCAACAGGGCATCGGCCAGCGTTGCGCCGGCAGCGCTTGTTTCGTCTTTGTGGATAGCGATTTCGCTGCCATCCTTGTCACGCAGGTAGGCGCTGAGTTCCCATTCGAATTGCATGGCCGCCTTTTCGGCGGCGTCGAGGTCGCTCGGCTTGGCATGGCCGTCGGCCAGAGCAATCGCTTTATGGATCTGCGGCATCGTGAATTCAACGCCGATTGTAGCCCTGGCGTAGTCGGCCAGCTTGTGCGCTTCGTCCACGACCGTGACATCGACCGGCGGGAGAATGTTCCCTTCGGCCAAAACGTCAAGGCAAAGGAGTTTGTGGTTGGTGACGATGACATCGGCGTTGCGCATCGCCGCCCGCGCCTGATAGTAAAAGCAGTCGTGATAGTGCAGGCAATGTTTGCCGCTGCACTCATCGTCAGCGCTGATAGCAGCCACGTCGCGGCGCTCGGCGGCAAAGGTGATCTCTTCGGTGTTGCCGGTTTCCGTCGTGAGGTACCAACGGGCGAGGTCGGGATTGGCAATGCAGACTTCCCCCAGTACCTCAGCCTTGATGCGGCAGGCGTAGTTGTTTTTGCCTTGCGCAATGGCATAGGTTTTGCCGGGAAAAATCTTCGATAGGAACGGCAGATCCTTGCCGATCAATTGCATCTGAAGATTTTTGTTCGATGTGCTAATGAGCAGGCGCTTGTTCATTGCCATGGCCATGGCGGCGTAGGCAAAGCTCTTGCCCGTGCCCGTGCCGGCTTCGATGATCGCCGGGGCGCTCATTTCGATACTGCGTTGCACGAGGCGGGCCATGTGCACCTGCGGCATGCGTACCTCGTAGCCGGCGCCAAAGTGGCGAGCCAGCATGCCGCCTTCGCCGAAGATGGCATCGGCGTGGGAGAGCCAGCGACAGGTCAACGTGTCGCCGCTGACCGTCTGCGTGGCGGTCGATGGCACGCCAGCGGCGGTAACCAGGTTGGTCCAGTTGTCACGGTTGCCCTTGATGGTCAAGACAAAGTGACCGTCGATCACCTGTGCCGATGGGCGTTGCGGTGCATCGATACAGGCGGTTTCCCAAAGGTCAAACATGGCGGCTGTGAGGTTGGTCATGATTGATACTCCTCTGCGTGTGTCGGATGCGCAGCCCCCGTTACCTCAGTTACAGCCCCAGTTCGGTCAAGGCGCTGGCGGTGGCCGGCTCCGGCTGCGCTTCGGGTTCGACGACGGTGGCGCCATTCTCGGTGGCGCCGGGCGTGATGTTCTCCCAGGCGCCGACCCATTCGGTGTTGGCGCTCAGCAGGTCGTTGACCGTGGCGAGCAACTCGGCGCCGACGTAGAAGCGCTTGAGTTCAACCTGCTCAGCCTTGGCCGGCAGACCCAGCGCGACCGGCAGCACCAGGCGGGACGTTTCCTTGCCCTTGCCCATTTCGATGAACTTGGGATCGCCGTTCGCTTCGCGGTCGGCGCCGACGGGCAACCAGAACGCCCGGTACGGCCATTTGCCCGGCGCTTTTCCCGCCTTCTTGGCGACGGCTGCGCTTTCCATGTTGGCACGGGCGATGACCGTCTGTGCGAACTTGGTCAGTGCGCCGGCGCTGTTGCGGTTGCCCTCGACGCCGATAGCTGCGCTGCCCTTGAGGGTCAGCACAACAGGGCCGATGCTTTCCAGGCCCTTGACCACGCACAGGACATGCGTGCGACCGACCGCCCGACCCTGCTCTTTGGCCGCATCATACTTCGACCAGGGGAAAAGCTGCTTCGTGCCATCGACGGCAGTGACCTCCCACCGCTTGCGGATGGCGACGACGCTCACGGCGATTTCACGGCGCCAGAAGCCGTCATCCTCGACGCCGCTGTCGTGCGTCCAGGTGGTTTTCGTCCAGCCAGCGGCGAGGAGGGTCGCTTCGTCGATCTGGCCCTCCTTCACGAACCAGCCGCCGTTGTAGTCCATACCGCCGATCTTCTTGGCCTTGGCGTCGCCGTAGTGCCACTGAATGACCGGGTACTGCGGGCCGTTCTGCTCGACGGTGCTCTGGTCAACGCTGTCCACGTCGCCGGCGTTGAATTCGAATTCCTGTTCGGTGCTCATTGAAAAGTGTCTCCTGAGAGTGAAAGGTGATTGAAAGAGCGTTCTGCGTTACTGCGGTTACAGCCCAAGTTCTGCGGCATCGGCGGCAGTGATGTTGCCGTTGCCGTTCACAGCGATGGCGTTGTCAGCGCCGAAGGTGACGTTGAATTCCTTTCCGGGTGCGGCTTCGGTGAGGTAGGCCATGAGCGCGGCGTGCAACTTGGCCGCATAGCCCACGGCGGCAAACTGCCTTGTCAGGTTGTCTACGTTGTTAGTCAGGCTGGCGACGGCGGAACGCTGCGCAATGGCGATGCGCTCGGCGCCGACGTAGGCCGGCAGCGTGCGCAGCGTCTGGGTGAGCCGTGCCTTGCGCTCTTCGGCGTTCTTGCCTTCGATGGTCAAGGCGGTTTCCGCTTCGACAGCATCCAGCGCCTTGTCGATGCTGACAAGCGCAATCTTGGCATCAGTCAAATCTGCCTGCGCGGTGCCGATTTCATCCGGCAGCGTGGCGAGGCTGGTCATGAGACTGCGGTAGGTGCTGACAATCTGTTCGTGCATGCTCATCGCTGCGCTCCTTTCAATTCAGGGTGACGGCGGAAAACGACCGGCTGCACATCATCCTGCCATGCAGCATCGAAACCGCGTGCCACGTGGCTGATGCGGCACAGGTCACGCGACAGGCCGGCGCGGTACAACTCCACGCCCTCGATATACCAGCCGGTAAGGAGCTGGTCTTTGAGGTACGGAGGAACTTTGACCGTCTCGCCAGGCAGGCGCACGGCCAGCATGTCGTTCGCGGCATCCATCGGCTCAGCGTGCAGGTCAGTGACAATCTCACCGCCGCGCTCACCGTTGCAGTAACGAATGCCTACCCATGGGCGGGTAGGCTCGCCAGCGAGATAGGTCAATTCGATCCTGCTCTTGTCTTTCACTGCTGGGTGTGATAATCTGTGATTGGTCATATGTTCGTTCCTCTTGTGACCCGTGCCACCGAGCGTTACCGCGCTGCGGTGGCCTTGTTTTGCCAGTTGACAGTCATCAGTCTAGCACGCTTTGCGGCTGGTGTCAATACCTGGAATCATTTTTTAACTTTGTAGGTATTGACGATGACGATCAAACATGCTAGAATTATGGCTACAGACACATCAATGAAAGGGGTAGAACTGAAATCAATGAGCAAACTAGGGACGCGAATTCGTTTGCAGCGCGTTCTCCACGGCATCAGCCAGCAACAATTGGCCGATGCTGTAGGCGTGCATCAAACAATGATTTCTGGCATAGAGACGGGTGAAAAGAACCCGTCAATCAAGCTGCTTTCCGATCTACAGGCATACTTTGGAGTGTCGTTGTTGCCCGTGGGAGAGCCATCAGCAGTAATAGAATTCAACACGACAAAATAGAAAAGCGCCGGGTAGGTGATCCCGGCGCTTTGTTGTGCACGACGGCCAGCGCCACGCTGACCCGCTAAGGGAGAGCAATGATAAAAGAAAACGCGCAAAAGTACCGGGCACTAGCGCTACGGTACCGAGCATTCGGATTCAATTTGATTCCGCTCGACAGCAATAAGCGACCGGTGATTGCTGGCGTCAAATCGTCAGGCGGAACATACCGCTTCACCTGGGAAGATTGGAAGGAGAATCCGCAAACAGATCGCTTGTGGAAGGAAATCAGCAAGCAGGCTTACTGGCTAGAAGTCTACGGACTCGCCGCTATTTCCGGGCCGGTGTCTGACAACCTGGTGTGCATCGATTTTGACACGCCACAGGGGCGCACCGACCTTGTGTTTCCGTTCGCGCTGGTAGAGATGTTCATGGCCGAACTTGGCACGCGCTCGGAATGGGTGACACGCTCGCCTCGCGGTGGATGGCATGTGTGGCTACGCTGCCCAGGGCTGGAACTCGACAAGGGCAAGCTCAACCGTTTGCCGGTTGGAATCGATGACGGGTCGCACATCGAATTGCGATGGACGAGCCACTACACAGCGTTGCCAGAATCTGTACACCCGAATGGTGTGTACGCGTGGCACGGCAAAGAGCCAAGCGAACCTCCGTGCATCGTGACACCCGACCACCTGTTGGCCGCCTATGACGCCGTGACCGTTCTGCCAGCGCCGGTTGCTGTCAGCCTGCCAGTGTCGGGGGATATGCCCACGGGAACGGCGAGCGTTGCGCCGGCCTACGCTCAGAAAGCGATGGACGAGGAGGTAATGCGTCTGCGCACGGCCGCAGACGGCACACGCAATGACACGGCAAACAAAACTGCATTTGCGCTGGGTCAACTTGTCGGCGCTGGCGCGCTCACAGAAAGCGATGTCGAAGCAGCGTTGCTCAGTGCAGCAACGTCCGCGGGCCTGTCGGAAGGTGAGGCGCTGGCATCGATTCGCAGCGGCCTGCGTGCTGGCGTGAAGTTGCCGCGACAGATACCCGTCAACGGGCACAGCAACGGCAACGGGATAGCCAGCTACGAATACGGATTCGTGATCGACGTACCGGAGCCGTTGACATTCAAGGCCGGCAAGGCCTCGCCTGCCGACGAAGCCGAGCCTGGCCAGCGGCTGTCAGACAAGATCGACATCGACCTGGCCACATGGGGATACACCTTCACACTCTGCGAACTTGACGACACTATCGAGGTCAACGGTCAGCGGCTGGACGACAAACTGGCAGCGCAAATCAGAATGAACGCACGCGATGCGGGGTACGGTGGCCGCTACGGAACGCCGTTGACCGCCATTGAAGATCAGATGCGCGTGTTGGCCGCACGCAACGCTTACCATCCGGTGCGCCGCTACCTGGAAGGGCTGACCTGGGACGGAAACGATCATTTCAGTTTGCTGGCATCGCACATCAGCGACAAGCATAGCCCAATCGTCTATGAGGATGGCACGTGCGAGCCGGTGGTCAAGGTTTTTCTGTGGCGGTGGATGCTCGGGGCGGTGGCGAAAGTTTACGCCAGCGGTGTGATCCGTGCACAGAATCCGATGCTCGTCCTAAGCGGGCAGCAGAACATGGGCAAATCGACGCTGGCTGCCTGGCTGTGCGCACTGCCAGAAATGTTCATCGAGTCGAGCATCAATCCAGACTCGGCGGATCACCTCCGTTACCTGGTCACTAAATGGATATGGGAAGTGGGCGAGCTTGGCGCCACGACTCGACGCAGCGACCGGGAAGCGCTCAAAGCGTTCCTCACGAAACAGGAAGCGACATTCCGCAAGCCATACGATCACCATCCTGTAATCAAGCCGGCGTTGGCCAGCTTTATCGGCACGGTCAACCCGATGAACACCGGGTTTTTGGATGACCCAACCGGTAGCAGGCGCTTTATCACAGCAGAATTGATTGGCATCGATCACAGCTACGCTCAAAAGATTGAGGTCGATCAATTGTGGGCGCAAATCTACGCAGCCTATCGCCGCGACCCGCAAGGGTGGCGATTGACGCCGGCAGAACAACTAAAGCGCGACATCATCAACGGCGAGAATGAAGTCGAGCGCCCCTACGAGGGATTGGTCAGCCGGCTGTTCGAGTGCGACCCGGCGCAGGGCGATTGGTGGATGGCAACGAGCGAGATCGTTGACATCCTGCGCACCTACGGCGAAACGCTCTTCGACGAAACCCGCCATCACGGGATTCTTGGCGCAACGCTCAAGGGGCTGGGGCTAGAACGCAGGCAGCGCCGCCAGGGGCGTGAACAGGTTTGGGGATACAGCGGTATCAAATCGCGCATCAAATCGGCTGAGTTGCCCGAACCGCCGCCGGAACGGTAATTTGTCACCAGTGTCACCAGTCTGTCACCAGTGTTTTCGGAGAGGTGGTGACACAGTTTTACATGAGGTAGAGATGTGTTGTCACCAGTGTCACCAGTAAAAATAGAAAGAAAGAAAACAGTACAAATACAGGGCTCTATAGCCTCCGCATGGATAGCAATATGCGTGTGCAAGGGCTCTGGAGAATTTTGGTGGTGACACTGGTGACAATTGGTGCGCATAGCAAGCGCATGAATAACCGATTACATGAGGTAGACGTTTCGCATAAGCAGCGCTTTTTTTGTCACCAGGGGGTGGTGACGCGCTGGTGACAGGTGGTGACACTTTTTAGCCTATGAAACCGACGCTGACTACGCCAAACACATTGATTTTAGGCGTCTGGCACGCCGACAACCGTTGCGCCATCATCGGCACGCTGCTGGATTGCCAGTATGAGACGGTGCCGGATGTGCTCTCTGCCACCGGTTCGGCCTGGCCAGCGCTGGCTCAGGCGTTGACTGTGGCCGAAACCATCGACCCCGCTCACGTGCTGATATTCAGCAATGATGTGGCTTTGGTTGAGGCGCTATCGCCACCGTTTCACGCACCGGCACCGTCCGCCTGGAGGCGGGGATGGGTGGCGGAGGGCGAGGAAGGCAATGTCGGCGGTGGCGGCGACCCGCCGCACCGGCAAGTGCTGACGATGCTGGGCATGCACTGGGGTGGCAATTTTCGGGCAATGCAAGTGGATGACCTACCGAGGGCAAAACAACTATGGCAATCGCAACAATGATCGGAGCAACACCAAAACAACTTGAAGCCGCCAAGAGCAAGGCGCTCGACCTGTGCCGCATGGCCTATGCGCCGCAGCCGGTACCGCAGCCGGACGGTACAACGCTGATGCTGTGCTTGTCGGGTCGCATCGGTCGAGCGTATGACAAGCTCTCGATGGCGCGCATCGCCGGCGACGAAGCAGCGATCCGCAAAATCGAAGCGGCGCTAGCCAAGTTGCAGGTGAGCGCTACCGCCGCTTTCGAAGCCGCTGAGGCTGCTCGCAGCGCATGGCAGGCAATGGCGGCGGCAGCCGGGCAAGCCATCGCTGTCGATGATGTCTACCCGCCTACATGTACCTGCGCAGCGTGCGCGGCAGCGGCAGCCTATCGCAGTCATCATGAGTTCCGCCATGTCTACACGGCGGTGCTCTACGACTTGCTGGCGCCCGACACAGTGAATACACCGCCACTGCTTGAACTCATGCGCACGGTCGCCGAACAGGACAGCCGTAATCAGTTGTGGACGCTGCTCAAGCGTGTCAGTGACGCCGGCGAAGCGTACCTCCGTGCGTGCCGCGCCGCCGATGTGCAACCTAACTGGCGACTGGCGATGTACCCCGGCGAAGGATGGGAAGCGAGTAGCAACAGGCCAGCCGGGATCAGCGACCGGCCTGTTGGGAAGTGAGCACCGACGAATCGGCGCATAGACAGTGTAACACGAAAGGGGAAGTGATTGTGAGCAACGAAGCGTTTTTGACAGCGTATCAGAATTTCCTGACCGAGAAGGTCGCCGTCAAGGTCGGTCAGGGGCTGACGGTGCCGGTGGAAAGCATTTCGCCGTTGCTGAAGCCGCATCAGCGCGACACCGTGCTTTGGGCCTTGCGCGGCGGCCGTCGTCTGATTGCCAAGTCGTTTGGCCTGGGAAAGACCATGACGCAGCTTGAGATGATGCGTCAGGTACACATGGCTACCGGGCAAAAGACGTTGATTGTCTGCCCTCTCGGTGTCAAGCATCAGTTTCAGCGCGTTGACGGGCCGATGCTTGGCATGGCGGTGCAGTATGTCACGTGCGATGAAGATGTCATGACGTCCACTACGCCGTACCTCCTGACAAACTACGAACGCGTTCGCGACGGCGGCATTTCGGCGGCATGCATTGCCAGCGAGATCGGTGCCGTGACGCTCGACGAGGGCAGCGTGCTCCGTGACCTGGGGAGTAAGACCTTTCAGGTGTTCAGCGAGATCTTCGCCTCTGTGCGCTATCGCTTTGTGGCAACCGCGACGCCAGCGCCCAACCGCTACAAGGAACTGATTCAGTATGCCGATTTCCTGGGCATTATGGACACCGGCCAGGCGTTGACCCGATTCTTCAAGCGCGACAGCAGTAAGGCCAACAACTTGACCATCATGCCGTCACAAGAGCATGAATTCTGGTTGTGGGTTGCGTCGTGGGCGCTCTTCATCCAGCGACCCAGCGACCTGGGCTACGACGATGACGGCTACATCCTGCCTGAGCTCAAGGTAATTTGGCATCGCCTGGGCACTGACCACGAGCGGGCATGGGCACAGACGGATAGTTGGGGGCAGCGCTTCCTACTGGCAAATTCTGCCAATGGCATCTCCGCTGCTTCGTCTGAGAAGCGTGCATCGATGAGCCTGCGTGTCGCCCATGCCGCACAGATTATGGCCGATGCTGACCCGGCCGATCACTGGATTATCTGGCATCACTTGGAGGACGAGCGCAAGGCAATCACGCAGGCGATCCCAGGCGCTACCGAGGTCTTTGGGTCGCAAGACCTGGAGCTTCGCGAACAGCGCATCATGGATTTCTCGGAAGGCAAGCTCCGCGTCCTGGCGAGTAAGCCATCGATTACCGGCAGCGGCTGCAACTTTCAGTATCACTGCCACAAGAACATTTTTTTGGGTGTCAACTATGAATTCGAGGATTTCATCCAGGCGGTGAATCGCACGCACCGCTATCTCCAGCAACACCCCGTCGAGGTGCACATCATCTACACCGAGGCGGAGGATGACATTGTGGAGACGATGAAGCGCAAATGGACGCAGCACGGCACGCTGCTGGCGAAAATGACCGACATTATCAAGAGCTATGGACTCACAGCGGAGGCACTGAAAATGGATCTGCAGCGCACAATGGGCGTAGAGCGCCGCGAGGTTTCGGGCGAGTGGTTTACCTGCGTGAACAATGACACAGTGTTGGAATGCGCCGGCCTGCCTGACGATAGCATAGACATGATTGTGACCAGCATCCCGTTTGGCACGCAGTACGAATATGCCGCCAGTTACAACGACTTCGGTCACAACGAAGATAATGAGCATTTCTGGCGCCAGATGGATTTTCTCATCCCCAACCTCTACCGCATCCTGCGACCTGGCCGCATTGTCTGCATCCACGTTAAAGATCGGGTCGTGTTTGGCCGGCTGACTGGCCTGGGCTTCCCCACGCTCGAACCGTTCTCTGATGATTGCGTTCGCGCCTTTCGCAAGCATGGTTTTGCCTACATCGACCGCAAGACGATTGTCACCGACGTTGTGCGTGAGAACAACCAGACGTACCGCCTCGGCTGGTCGGAAAATGCCAAAGACGGTACGAAGATGGGCGGCGGCTTGCCTGAATACTGGCTGGTATTTCGTAAGCCGCAGACTGACCGCACAGCAGGCTACGCCGATGTGCCTGTTGTCAATGAAAAGTCAAGCTACACCCGGCGCCACTGGCAGATCGATGCATCGAACTACTGGCGTAGCGGCGGCAATCGCCTGCTGACCCCGAATGAACTGGCGGAAATGGCACAGTTGCGCCAGGTCTACCGCTGGTACGCCAATTACAGCCGTGAGGCGGTCTACGATTACCACGCGCACGCTGAGATGGGCAGCGCACTGGAGGAGCGCGGCCGTCTGCCTGCCAGCTTCATGCTGTTCAACCCATCGGCACCGGACGCGTTCGCTGAGACGGTTTGGAGCGTGCATGACTACGTTCGCATGCGCACGCTCAACAGTGGGCAGTCGAAGGGGCGCGAGGAGAATCACACGTGCCCCCTGCCGCTTGACCTGATTGAACGCATGATCCGCCGCTACAGCAATGAAGGGGATCTTGTGTTCGACCCGTTCGGCGGTTTGAGCAGCGTCCCCTACATGGCCGTGAAGATGAATCGCCGCGGCTACAGCGTGGAGCTTAACTTCGACTACTGGCGCGCAGGCGTCCGCTACTGCCAGGGGCTTGAGCTTCAGAAGAAAGCGCCGACGCTTTTTGACATGCTTGAAATCGAAGCGGAGCCGGTGGACGAAGATGGCGAGGACGTGCTCGAAGAAGATGCCATCGGGATGGTGATGTGATGAAAAACTCCTACCTGACGGTCACTGACCAGTTCTGCGGGGCCGGTGGTTCATCTATCGGTGCCACGGCGGCCGGTGCGGAATTACGCTTGGCGCTCAATCACTGGCAACTTGCCATTGAGACGCACAACAGCAACTTTCCACAGGCCGCCCACGATTGCACCGACATCAGCGCGTGCGATCCCCGTCGCTATCCTTCCACGGACATTTTGATTACGTCGCCAGAGTGTACAAACCACACTCTGGCCAAAGGGAAGCGCAAGCGAATGCAGGCTGACCTGTTTGGAAACGGGCCAGACCCGGCCGAGGAGCGCAGCCGGGCTACCATGTGGGACGTGCCGCGCTTTGCTGAAGTGCATCGCTACAACGCCATCGTGGTCGAAAACGTGGTGGACGCCCGTCAGTGGGT
>ERZ761580.103-NODE-103-length-12093-cov-3.553497_pt1 | contig 12093 bp, 13 predicted proteins | sample MGYA00433097_ERZ761580 | MGnify/ENA primary metagenome ERZ761580 (study PRJEB28899, sample SAMN03785562) | bioreactor sludge metagenome | biome: EBPR Sludge; feature: EBPR Bioreactor; material: 0.22µm filtered reactor supernatant | place: Saint Lucia: Queensland... | reverse complement strand
CCAGTGAACGTACTGTCCTGCCATTTGGGCGGCATTTCCTGGGTCTGCAATCAGGGTATTAACAACAGTTTCGCCAAAGTTCTTTTCGACCTGCTTTAGCTTGAAGAACGAACTATAGAGGCGAATCTCGTTGATGTAGTGGAAGATAAGCGGCAAACTCTTGAGCGTAATGCCCTTCATGCGGTCGGTGCGCATCGGCACAACAACGATAACGCCCATCTCTTTGGTGTGAGTGATATTGTGCAGCTTCTTCTCAACAAAATGTTCCGCGAGGTCTACATACTTTTTGTGGTCCATGATGACGATGCTGATATCGCGTGTTTCAAAATCACTCGGGCTCACAGTCTTGAACAGTTCATTGTACTCATTGAGCCATTCGCCGCCCTCAGAGAAACGGAGTGCAGTATAGACTTCGTCGATATTCTCGTGCTTGAGCATGCTATCAACCGAACGATATCCAAGATGTTCCATGAGTTTTTTTGGTGGCATAGTTTTGAGTAGCTGCTTGGCAACGGAACGCTTGAGTACCCAACAGCTCCGGTCAATCTTCATACCCTCAACAGCAGCAACAATTTTTGGAACCATTTCTGTTACATCGTCTGGGTCAGTGCCGCCGATTAGCTTCGTAACTCTGTCGTTGTCATCTTTGACACGTGATAGAAGCGCGCCATAAAACTCCTTGTCGGTGGTGTCTGAAGAGTCAAGGCCGAGTTCGTGTTTTCCGGCATGAATCTTTTTGGTAATATCGCCGATCAGTCGCGCATCAGTACCTGGCTGACCACTCGCTTTCTCTAACTGCTGCAAGCTAAGGGAAAAAATTGGTTCTTCTGCATCTAGTAAGTCTCGTAAAACCTTGGCCATGACTCTAAAACTCCTTTTCTTTTATCGGCATATCATGCAACTGAGTGTGTTCGTGTAAAATTCCGGGCTTGGCACCAATTTGACCAATGACAGAGGTTGAATTCGCGCTTCCAAAAATAATCGAGTCTTTTAGGCTCTTGCCTTTTGCCCATTGGCTCAAAAAGCCAGACGCGAATGCATCGCCAGCACCCGTTCGGTCAATAACTGGCACGTCTTCGTACATTCCTGCGCTGACAATTGTCTTGCCGTCACTCGCACAAAGACCATTCGGACCATCAGATACGATCACCACACTGCAGTAGTTACTGCCGTGTCGCACCAGCTCCTCGAGAGTGTCACCTTCGACAAGTAACTGCATCTCTTCCTTGTTGAGACAGAGTACGTCAATGTCGTGCAACATTGCCTTGAGGCGCTCTGGGTCAGACAGTTCACTGCCGGCAGGATTGAGCATGATCTTGCTGCCACGCTTTTTGGCTTCGTGTATAACTTTATTGAGTGTTTCGTAGTCACCAAGCGCTGTTGGGTATACCCAGTTCACGCCATCAAATGCATCCTTTTGAGACAGAACATCTTGGGTCTTTGGTACGACACCGTGGAAGTTAAGTATCGTTCGCTCACCAGTCATTGCAAGTAGGATTGTCGAGAAACTTGCCTTCACTTCAGGTCGCAGCTGCACAAAATGAGTATCTACCGATTCACTGCCGAGCTCATCGAGCACTGCCTTTGATACCGGATCTTCACTACCTAGTACCCACAAGTAGCGGCTGTGCAGCCCTTGGCGTGCGAAGGTAACCGCAACGTTGGTTGCGTTTCCACCGGTAGTAAAGTGAGCTTCCTCAATATCAAGCTTTGCGCCGAGCGGAAGGTGTGTGTAGAGAACTTTACCTTCCTTATGCGGGTCAAATTCGTCGTCACGCAAAAAAATGTCCTGTGTCGCTTTGCCGATGCAAAGAATCGTGGGGGTATTTGTTTGCGCGCCCATCTGATATGAGTATATCACTTATGGTTGTCCTGAGAATAAAATGCGGGTAACATTGAGAAAAGTTACGGATACATATGGGAAGACCTGACACACTAACACTGAATTTTGGCAACGAGGCAATTCCACGCGCTGAAGCAGAGATTGCTGGCGAAATGGCCTATCGCTATTTTACCGCGCACACCAAACCAGAACTAAGCCCATTGACTATCTTGTCTTATGCGATTCGTAGCTACAGACACGGCAATGTTGATCATAACGGTCGGCATAACCTGACTGAAAGTGGATTCTTGACCCATGGAACAACAGCACCCCTCAGGCGACGCCTGCGCCTTCCGGCAAGAGTAGCCTTGTCTATGATTGTTCCGGAAGTTGAAGGCGAAGACCTGGTCGGCGAACACCTCCAGGAGCCGTTTCTTGAAGCAGCTTATCTAGACGAATGGTACGAGATGCCACACCCGACTGAAAAACCTCCGGGAACTCGTCTCAGCTGGCTGAAATAGATTGTCTAGCGGACCGCTTTGTCGGCTGAGCCAAATGCGTCGATTTTTTCCTCGACAACTTTTTGAACCGCGTCTTTGACTTGATCCATCAGCTTTACAACTGCGAACTCTTCAGGGTTTTCTTTGAGCGCCTCTTCCATGGTTGTGCGGAAGGCAAAGCGCATATCACTATTGATGTTGATCTTGCTCACGCCAATCCGTGCGGCTTCTTCGAAATAGTGTGACGGGGTACCCGATCCACCGTGTAGAGATATTTGGCATGGGATTGCCTCTCGAATACTCTTTAGTAGCTCGAGGTCTAGCTCCTTTGGTACAGGATATTTGCCATGCAAATTACCGATGGCGGCCGCAAACGTATCGATGCCGGTTGCTTCAACGAAGCTGCTTGCGCCTTCAGGCGTACTAAAGGTTTTCTTGATCTCTTCGTAGTCGATATCTTCGGTATGAACGTTGCTGCTACCACCAAAATAGTGTGGCTCAGACTCGACGAGTGCACCGGTAAATTTCGCGTATTCGACGACTTCTTTAGTCTTGGCAATAATCTCCTCTTCAGATGCATCATGATTTGCCTGGCTGATATCGATGTGGATGAATTCGTAACCGGCGTCGATAGCACGCTTACAGTCTTCGACATTAGGGCTATGATCGAGGTTCAGATAGATCTCTATACCGTACTCGGCCTTGTAGTTGTCGACCATGTCGCGGATATTCTCGAGCCCAATCGCCTTGACCTCACCATCGCTTACCTCAACGAGAACGGGTGCGTTTTTTGCCTGAGCTGCACGACAAACTGCGATAAGCGTCTCTTGGTTATCAACATTGAATGCCCCAACTGCAAAGTGCTGGTCACGACTTCGACGCATGAGATGGCGTGCCTTTACGCAGTTATTTCGGATTTCTTGTATCGTCAGTCCCATTTCGTCTTTTCCTTACTCTTTGGTTACTTTCCTAATACGTTCTTTGCTTCTTCGGCGATGTGCGGACCCGTCAGTTTGAAATGCTCCAGAAGTTCATTTGGCGCACCAGACTCACCAAAGCGATCCTGCATGCCAAGTCGTCGAAGTTGTACTGGGTGATCTCGAGTAAATAGTTCCGCCAAAGCGCCACCGAACCCTCCGGCAACTTGGGCTTCCTCAACACTAACTGCGCATCCAGTTTTCTTCACACTCGCCAAAATCGTCTCTTCGTCGAGCGGTTTGATGGTCGGCACGTGAACCACTTCAGCATCGATGCCATGGCTCGCGAGCACATCTGCCGCAACAAGACATTCGTACGTCATGATGCCGGTACCAAACAGAGTAATATCCTTGCCGTCGCGCAACACGTACGCTTTTCCGAGTTCAAACGGTGTTTGTTCAGTCGTAAAAATCGGACTGGCTTCACGAGCTAAACGGATATAGCTCGGTTGACCGTTCATTGCAATCGCTCGAGTTGCTTTCTCGGCTTCGACAGAATCACCAGGAACCACGACAACCATGTGCGGCAGAACGCGCATCAGCGCAATGTCTTCGAGCATCTGGTGCGTCGCGCCGTCAGGTCCAACCGACACACCTGCATGGCTACCGACGATTTTGACTGGCTGTTCGTTCAAACAAATCGTAGTGCGAATCTGCTCCCAGTTACGACCCGGGCTGAAGGCTGCATAGCTGCTCGTAAACGGAATCTTGCCCATAGCTGCCATACCGCTTGCAACCGTAACGAGATTCTGTTCGGCAACGCCGATTTCAACGAATCGTTCTGGATGAGCTTCTTTGAATAAAGACATCTGTGTCGAGTCAGTCAGGTCAGCACACAGCGCGACAACTTGTTCGTTCTCGTCTCCGGCTGCTTTCAGTCCACGACCAAAGCCTTTTCTGGTCGGCTCTTTTTCGACATCGTCGGTGCCAATCTTTGATGACAAGTGAAGTTGGCTCATTCGTGCTCTCCTTTTATCTTGCCATCAAGAGTACGAAGCTTTTTGAGCGCGTCTTTGGCTTGTTCGCTGTTAGGCGGCATGCCGTGCCAATGGTAGTCATATTCCATAAATGGCACACCCTTGCCAGGAACGGTGTGAGCGATGATGACGCTTGGTTTTTCAACAATAGCTCGTGCCATCGAACAAGCGTCGATAATACTCTCGATGTTATTACCGTCAATCTCCTGCACATGCAAGCCAAAGCTTTCCCATTTACCGCGCAGGTCTTCGAGTGGCATAACGTCTTCAGTGTTGCCGTCAATCTGAATGTTGTTGCGGTCGATAATGCCGATGAGATTGTGAAGTTTGTTCTTGCCAGCAAACATTGCTGCTTCCCAGATATTACCTTCGTTGAGCTCACCATCACCCATGACGGTGTAAACCCAACGATGTGGTTGCTTATCGATAAATTTCATAACGTAGGCCATACCGCTCGCTTGCGATAAACCTGAACCGAGTGGTCCGCTCGTGTTTTCCATACCTGGCAGCCGTGTTCGCTCTGGGTGACCTTGGAGGCGTGAGCCAAGTTTGCGTAGAGTCTTTAGCTCTTCGACTGGAAAATAGCCAGCTTCAGCCATTGTCGCATAGCGAACCGGCACGCAGTGACCGTTGCTGAGCACCATAATATCTCTGTCGGGCCAATCAGGATTCTTCGGATCGTGCTTCATAATATCGAAGTACAAAGCCGTAAAAATGTCCGCTAGCCCAAGCGGGCCTGCGCTGTGGCCAGAACCAGCGTGTTCGAGCATGCGTATAATATCCTCGCGCACGACGATGGCCTTGTGTTCAAGCTGTGGTATTGTTAGCTGCCCACTCATTCTCGTTCATCATACCATAAGCAATTTAGTGCTGTCAGGATTCAATGATCCTCACGAGCTCCCGGTAAGCATTCTCTGGTCGATTTGCCTTCTGAATAGCTCCGCCAACGTTCAGCACGTCGATGCCACCGTCGCGTAATTGACGTGCGTTATCAATATTTGCACCGCCATCCCAGCCGATCTCAATCCCATGCTTAATCGCCCTAATCTGTGAGACTTTGCGTAGAAGACCAAGATCTGCCGTACCACCAAAGCTCCCGAGTGAACCACTAAATACCAGCACGTGGTCCGCCTGAGCGATGAGATCTCGCGCGCTTTCAACTTCCGTAGCCTGAAGTAGCGCGATACCCACCGCAATACCATGTTCGTGGAGGTGCTCAAATGCCACCGCAACATCATCACTGATTTCAGCGTGAAGAATGACCATATGTGGCTGCATGGCAATTAGCTTTGGTAGAACAGGCAAAACCTGGTCGTACATCAGGTGAATATCAGCTTGCACGTCCTCCGGCCAATGAGTGTCATCAAGCGGGAGTGTTGCGGTCGTAAACTGTCCATCACCAAGATCTATCTGAATGCGCTCGGCAAATGAGGCAATCGCGCCCAGTTGGTCGTCGAAATCTTCAACAGTTGCAGCGAGAACAGTCGGACATATGAGGCTCATCTGAGGTGTTTACCGTACAGGATACCTACTAGCATACGTAGGCTAAGGACAATAATCGGTACAAACACAACAAATAGTAGTGGGTCTAAGCGAAGTGTAACCCCCGAGTCAACCAGCAAATTCGGTACGATATAGAGCAGCGCAAGTACGAGATCGGCAGATGCTAATGCAAGAAAGTCTCTTCGCGCCGACAGCGCGTACACTCGTGCAATAAGGACATAGCCAAAATCCAGCAATAGAAAACTACATATCACATAGATAAAGACCATTACCTCGTTATCAACGGCATTTGCGGTCGTAGCTTCGGTCAGCGCAGCCAAGAACACTGCTATCGCCAAAAATCCAAACAGCATTGTCCTGGTCGCCGTTCCCCAAAACGACATTGAGCCTAAAAGTGAATGGAGTGTCAGCGGTTGTTTTTTCGCATGTTTCTTCATGTCGTCTACTATAACGCTCGTGCTTTAACTCAGGCAAGCTCATCCAGCTCACGGTTGCGACGCTTATAGCGATCAGCAGCAGCAAATGGAGTTGTCAGCCATGTGTCGAGGATAGCCTGCCAATCATCGTTGTCATCAAATAACCTCGAAGGCAAGCACAGTACGTTACTATCGTTATCGTTCCTCGTCATTTTAGCCTCGTGCTCGTCCCACACAACACTGGCGCGAATGCCACGGAAGCGATTTGCGGCCATACTCATACCCTGACCGCCGCCACATAGTAAGATAGCTCTCGCATCCTCTTCTCCCAGGACTTTGATAGCTGCGCGTTGAGCAAACACCGGGAAGTCATCTTCAGGATTTAGTTCTCTGTCGCCAACATCTTCAACATCGTAGTCACGCTTGCTGAGATAGGCATGGACCTTTTCCTTCATGTGGAAACCGTTATGATCCCCGCCGATAAATATCTTCATCGTAACTTATACCGTTTTTGCGATATCAGTCGTCAACTCAACAAGTCGGTTGCTGTAACCCCATTCGTTGTCGTACCAGGCGACTACTTTGAGCATATTACCACCAACGACTGCCGTGAGAGGCAAGTCAACCGTACAACTGTGTGAGTTACCCTTGAAGTCGCTTGAAACCAGCTCTTCTTCTGTAACGTCGAGAATACCTTGGTAGAATGGCTCTTTTGCAGCCTTCTTAAAGACTTCGTTTACTTCCTCGACTGTCACGTCCTTTTTAAGTACGACGACAAAGTCGCTCATGCTAACAACAGGGGTCGGGACACGTACACTAAGCCCACCGAAGCGACCTTCGAGTGCCGGTAACGCCTTGGCAGCAGCAATGCTTGCGCCAGTTGTTGTCGGAACGATGTTTTCAGCAGCCGCACGCGCTTCACGCAGATCCTTTGCTGGAGCGTCCTGAATGCGCTGGCTCGCAGTATAGCTGTGTACGGTAGTCATCATCGCCTTGTCGATACCAAAGTTGCTCTCGAGCACGGCCATAACAGGCGTGATACAGTTCGTTGTACAGCTCGCGTTACTCACAACATCAGTAACACCTGTTTTGATCTTGGCTTCGTTAACACCGAGCACGATAGTGTCGGCGCCGTCACCCTTGGCAGGTGCACTAATAACGACTTTCTTTGCACCAGCTGGATCAATGTGAGCTTTTGCTTTCTCTGGATCGACGAAGAAGCCAGTCGACTCGATAACTACATCAACACCTAGGTCTCCCCATGGAAGCTTGGCTGGATCAGTTTCGGCAAATGTCTGAATTTGTTTACCATCAACGATGATGTGATTTTCGTCAGAGCTAACTTCGTGTTCGTACTCACCGTAACTAGAGTCGTGCTTTAGTAGGTGTGCGAGTGTCTTTGTGTCAGTCAGGTCGTTGATAGCGACGACTTCAATATCTGTGCGATCGAAGGCGATCTTGAAAGCATTGCGGCCAATACGGCCGAACCCGTTGATTGCTATACGTTTGGTCATTGGTTCTCCTTATGTTCCCCTAAAGCATTAGCGTGTACTCGCTGCTGATTATATACACTCGATATCTCTCTGTAAAATATCTTATACTGGGGTCATGAGAAAGCGTGAGCTGATACTACTGGCGTCGCGGTCATATACCGACGAAGAAGTGACCGAGCTGATTAGTGCGGTCGACTTTGCGACGGAAAAACATAAAGGGCAGAAACGAAAAAGCGGTGAAGCATTTATCACCCACCCACTCGCAGTGGCCGGAATCCTGATTGATTGGGGCCTCGATATAGACACAATTCTGGCTGGAGTTCTACACGATACCGTTGAGGATACAGAGACTTCACTTCCCACCATCGAGAATCATTTTGGACGGGACGTTGCGTTTCTCGTGGACGGTGTCACAAAAGTTTCACAGGCAAGGAGCGGTATGCGTGACCTCTCTAGGTATCTGCCAGCAACCAAAGATAATCTCACGAAACTGTTGATTGCCGTCGGCCAGGACGTTAGGGTCATTATCATCAAACTCGCCGATCGACTCCATAACATGCAGACCCTCCAACACCTCAGTCGTGAGAAGCAACTCAAAATTGCTCGAGAAACACTTGAGGTTTTTGCTCCGCTCGCCGACCGACTCAACATGGGTCGTGTTCGTGTTCAGCTCGAGGAGCTCGCTTTCTCCTATCTTGAACCAAAAGAATTCAAGCGGTTGCAGCGGCTCATGAAAGATAGGCTCGGTAAAAGCCACAGAAAACTTGCTCGGGTAAGGCACGATGTTGACAAGAAACTAACCGAAGAATCGATTGAACACCAAATGGATGGACGCATCAAGAGCGTTTACAGCCTGCATAAAAAACTCCGAAAGATTGACTCAATTGATGACGTATACGACCTGATTGCGCTACGTATCATCGTTGAAGACGCGGAGACGTGCTACAGGGTGCTAGGTATTATTCACGCGATGTACAACCCAATGGTCAACCGTATCAAAGACTACATAGCTAGGCCAAAACCAAATGGTTATCAGAGTCTGCACACCACAATCATCACAGAAAATGAGCAGATCGTAGAATTCCAGATCAGAACCGCGACCATGCACGATTATGCTGAACGAGGACTCGCCGCCAGCTTTCACTACAACGAGCAAAAACTAACAGATGCCTACCGAAAAGGCTATATTGCCGCCATGCCAGCAGACCTGGCATGGATCAGTCAACTCCAAGAAGTTGCGGCCCAGGTTAGCGAAGGCAAGGACGCGGACCTCGAACGGCTCAAAGTCGATCTGTTTGGCAATCGGATATTCGTCTACTCACCAAAAGGCGACCTCTACGACATGCCGGATGGTGCATTCCCGCTCGACTACGCTTACCGCATCCACAGTGACATCGGCCGGCAGGCAGCGGGGTTCAGAGTCAACGGCAAGATGGTGCCGTTTGACCGTGCATTACAGCACGGTGACATCGTCGAGGTTATTACGAGACGCAACGCAAAACCCAGGCCTGACTGGTTAGAACTTGTAATTACCAGACATGCCCGGGATAAATTGCGTGCGCAGTTAAAGCGAACTTAGGCTTGCGGCGCAGCCGGAGGCGTTGCAGGTGGTGTCGGCGCAGTTGGCTTAGCTGCCGATGAGTACGCGAGATCTTTTGAGTTACCCACGATAATGAAATAGAGGAACGGGAAGAAGAGAGCAAGTACCGTATGGCCAGCGCCCTTACCATATCGTTCCAAGAACTTGTAGAGGATAAAGATCGAAGCAACTAACGTCACAAGTCCCAGTAGAGGCACCCATGAGATTAGGATACCGGCAACAAGAATCCAGAACCAGTACATAGGTACGCCGGCTACCTCAGTCATAACGTAGTAGTTGTAGACTGGCACCCACGCTGCCCAACCTGGCTTGTTAGCTTTTTCGAAAAACTTCATGAGACCGAGCGCAAACAAGACATACATCACTACTGCTACGAGCAATGACACCCAGAGCATCGTACCGAGAAATACGAGCAGGCCTGGGTCAGCCGTTGTCGTAGTCGTTGTGTAATAGAGCGTACTGTCGTCCATTGATTCTCCCTCACTTAATAGATTGTGAAGTCAGTATACGCCGCTCTCAGCTAATTCTCAATAAGTAATTTAGGCCTGCTTTGCGCGCTCGATACTCTCAACTATGACCTCTTTTGCGGCCGCTGCATCACCCCAACCGTTGAAAGAAACCGGGCTTCCCTGCCAGTCTTTTTTCCAGTCTTTATAGTGACTATAAAAGTGCTCAACGATACGTGTAAACTCTGGGCCGAGGTCGGCGAGTTCCTTGACGTGTGATTTTGTCACATCGTCCTTGGCGACAAAGATGACCTTTTCGTCACCTTCGCCATCATCGATCATCCGCAGCACACCGATAGGGCGCGCTGGAACAACCACGCCGTGAGGAACACTTTCATCGATAACGAGCAGTCCATCGAGTGGGTCTCCGTCTTCGCATAGTGTATCTGGTACATAGCCATAATCAGTCGGATAGCCGAGCATGGTCGCGTTGACTCGATCGAGCACGAGCATGCCTGATGCCTTGTCGAGTTCGTATTTGTTTCGTTCGCCCCGTTTGATTTCAATCACGAGATTAACTGATTCGGGCGCTTTGTCGCCGTAACTAATGGCCATGAGGTCTCCTTAATGACTAATGATTCTTGTTTCTTAGTTTATCAGTTTTTTACTTTCTCGGGCTATAATGACAGATGTTATGCAGCCTGCCCCAAAACTTATCCTCCCGCGCGAGTACGTCCTCGAAGCAACCGAACGAATACGAACTTCAAAACACAGAGTTGCGCTACTCGTTACAACGCTTGTCGAAGGCGGCGCGACTGACGAACTTGTAGATGCGCTCTGTAGTGCTGCAAAAAATGGCGTGAACGTCTCAGTCGGCGTCGATACATTTACCTACACCGAACTTCAGGGTTCATACATTCCAAACTCCACTAGAAGTAGCCGTGTAAAAGACGCGATGGCCACGGCGAAACGCCTCAAAGATGCTGGTGTGACATTCACATGGCTTGGCAGACTCTCAACGCTCGCGTTTGCTGGACGTACACACATCAAATGGTGTGTGGTCGACAATACAGTTTACAGTTTTGGCGGCGTCAATCTTCATTACAAGAATCTTGATAACAAGGACTTGATGCTGCGTTTCGAGAATGAAGCGCTTGCCTCTCGAATAATCGCCGAACATGAACGAATTATCGCAAGTGACCAGCGTGGACACGCCTATCGATCGCATCGTTTTGGCGATGACGATAACATGGTGTTACTCGATGGTGGTTTTCTCGGCGATTCGATTATCTACCGTCGTGTCTGCCATTGGGCAGAGCAGGCAAAACACATTGTGCTTGTTTCTCAATACTGCCCAACTGGCAAGCTCAGTAGGCTACTAAAAAAGACTGACTCAGAACTATATTTCAATAGTGTTCAGAACGCGAGAAACCACAGCGACGGCACACTCAACCGTGCTGTTATCAAGCTAGGTATGTTTCTCACCAACCAGCAGACCAAATACACTCACGAAGCCTACCTGCATGCAAAATTTATTATCTTTACGCTTGAGGACGGTTCGAAAGTCGCAATCACCGGTTCACACAACTTTGTGCGAGGCGGTGTGCTCCTCGGTACACGTGAAGTCGCGCTCGAAACGACAAATAAAAAAGTCATTGCTCAACTCGAGCATTTCTTCAAGCAACACGTAAAGTAATCTAGCGGGCTTCGAGAAATTCGCGCATCTTGAGTGCAACCGTTGCGCCTTCACCGACTGCGCTCGCGATTTGCATGGTCGCTCCGCTGCGCACATCACCGCTGACAAATACACCGCGTACCGTTGTCTGCAGGCCACTGTCTGACTTGATAAAGCCCTGCTCATCGAGTGCGACACCAGAGTCTTTCAAAAATCCTGTGTTAGGCAATAGCCCGACAAAGACAAAGATTCCGTCGACTTTAAACTCAACCTGCTCGCCAGCCTTATTAGCCTTTACGAGGTCAACATTCTTGCCGTCTGAGGCAACAATCTCCTCAGGTGTCGTATCGAGGTGAACGGTGATCTTGCCTTCTTCGACAAACTTTTCTAGATCACGCTGCAAAATTTCACTCGCTTTTACAGTTGATCGCACGAGAAGGTCAATGTGGGTTGTGAACCTTGTCAAAAAGATCGCCTCTTGCACTGCCGAGTTACCACCACCGACTACTGCAAGTCGTTTCTCGCGGTAGAATGCACCGTCGCAGGTTGCACAGTAGTGTACGCCGCGACCGTAATATTCGGCCTCGCCAGGAACACCGATTTTTTTGTAATCACTTCCGGTTGCAATCAGGATAGCGCGCGCCTTGAGGTCACCATCGGTTGTCTGGATAACCTTATAATCAC
>ERZ761580.100-NODE-100-length-12409-cov-7.365712_pt1 | contig 12409 bp, 17 predicted proteins | sample MGYA00433097_ERZ761580 | MGnify/ENA primary metagenome ERZ761580 (study PRJEB28899, sample SAMN03785562) | bioreactor sludge metagenome | biome: EBPR Sludge; feature: EBPR Bioreactor; material: 0.22µm filtered reactor supernatant | place: Saint Lucia: Queensland... | reverse complement strand
AACGCCATGCCCCGCCTGCACGCTGATGCTTTCGTTGTCCTGCCTGCCCTGGGCGCTGTGCTGCTGGCCTGCCTGCGGCTCCTGGTGGCCTTCTGCGGCTTTGCCATGCCCATCGTGGGGCGGGCGCTGCTGACGGCGCTGCCGTGGTTGCTGTGCGGCGCTGTGGTCGGCTGTGGGCTTCTGACTGTCTTTGCCTTCCCTGCCATTGCCGGGTGCGTCGCCATCATCGTCGCCTTCGCCGTTGTCACTTATCCGAAGGGGGCCTAACTCATGACACAGTTGCCAGCAAACTTTATCAAACTCCCACGGGAAGAGCGCGAACGCATCATCGCAGACCTGAAACGACAGTATGACGAATTGCGCCGGCAGGAAGACCAGGAGCAATTCGAGACGCTGGCGCAGTGGCTGGCCGAAATCATGGATCTAAAGCCGGTCGAAATTGAACTCGTGAGCTAAGTATATAGTAGGGCGCTGGCGTGGGCTGGCGCTCTTTTTCCTGTGAGGTGAGCAAATGCAAGTAAGAGACATTACCCCAACTTTTCCCACTGACGGGCTTATCGTTGTGCGCACTGAGGGCAACATGGTTGAACTTGAGATTGACAATCGTGACGATCTGGTGCGTGTGCAACTGGACGCCCACAAAGCTGCTGTGCTGATGGTGGCTTTGTCCACTGCCCTGGGGATTCTGCTCAAGCAGCAAAAGGCGGTGCAACCATGACGCAGTTACCCGAAAATTTCACAAAGCTCCCCAGAGAGGAACGGCGGCGCATTCTTGACGAACTCAAGGCACGCCTTGACGAACTGTTGGCGCAACAAGATAAAGAACAGTTTGAAGCGTTGACACAGCCGACTATCTATCTAAATTGACCCTGTAGCCTACTGAATAATAGTTCAGTAGGCTACAGCAATAGGGGTGATGATATGAACCTGAAAGAACAAATCATCCAAGACGCCAAAGCCTTGAATAGCCAGTTACAACGCTTGCAGATCGGTGCGTCCATCGAGCCACGGCGCTGCACCCCAGGCGGTGATCAGCTTGCGTTCTTTGGGCTGAAACTACACGGCAAAACGACAGCGGCGGATGTTGCAAAGGCACTGCCTGAACTGATGCGCGCCATTAGCCAGAGCCGACGCAAGCGCACCCATTTACGCCTTGATGACATTTTGTTGCGCCTTGAAGCTGAACACCCCCAGCGCAAGCCGTTGCAGTGGACAGCCGGCACTATGCGACGCACCAGGCCGCACAGCGCAACGCTTGGAATCTCACACCATGACGGCAAACAGTTGGTAAGCGTTAGCCTAGACGAAATTCCCCAAATCTTGGTTGCAGGCGAAACCGGCAGTGGCAAAACAGTATTGCTACGCAATTTCATTACAAGCGTTGCCTACAGCACGCCACCTGATGAGTTAAAAATGGTACTCGTTGATCCGAAAAATGAGGATTTGCGCCCTTACGCCAAGTTGCCTCATGTTGTGCGCTTTGCTGGCACGCCAAAGGATGTAGCGGCGGCGCTTGGCTATGTGGCCGATGAAGTACAAGCACGTATTGCCGATCCAAACCGTAAGCCTTACCGTCTTCTGCTCATTGTCGATGAACTTGCGCAGTTAACGCGGATCGACGGCGCTATCAAGACGTTGGGCAACATTATGTCAATCGGGCGGTCAAAGTTTGTCAATGCAGTGGTATGCACCCAACAGCCGACCGAGGAGGGCGGCATGGGTTCAATGATGAAAGCCAACGTACCATTACGCTTGATCGGCGCTGTGAGCGCTGGGCAAAGCTACACGGCCACCCGGCGTAAGAATGCCGGGGCCGATATGTTGCCAGGTAACGGGGCATTTCTGTTCATCAAAGGGCTTGAATTGTATCGCTTCCAAAGCTTCTTTATGGACAGCCTTGATGAGCGTCACGCCGTTGCGATGGTTGGCCAACGTTGGGACGCTGCACCACTTGCACCGGTGCAAGCATCGACAGAGCTTTTACCAGAGGTAGCACCACCTTGCACCACCATTGCACCGGTGTATGCACCACCCGTTGCACCGATAGAATGTCAGTTTCCACTAACCGAAAAGCGGCCATTGACCGACAAAGAAGCGGCGGCAGTGCGGCGCTTGGCGGCGGATGGAATGAGCAAAAACGGGTTATGCGTCCATGTTTTCGGGGCAAAGTCAACCCGTTACATGGAATGGATCAACGAAGCTCTGGCCGGGGCCGATGACAATAAAATCATTCGACTACGCCGAACAGGAACAGGGGGTGACTGATGATTGACTTGTGGTTGACGCAAGCCCAACATTTGAGTTGGGCGCAACTGGCGGCGCTGTTCGTGCTGACGTGGGCGGCGCTATCGGGATTGATTTGGTTGTGGTTGACAAAAGGGGGTAACGATGTATAACCATAGTGGGACAACAGACTTTCTTAAACTGGTTGCCGTGATGGGCTTTGTTGTGCTGGCGGTTAGTTGGTTAAGTGGCGTTATCGGCGCAAGCTACACCGTGATCGTGTTGGGGGCGCTGGTATTAGTCGCTGTCTTTGCTGGCGGCGCTGTGCTATCAATGGCGATTCAGCGTAATACCTTGAATAGCATTACCCGCTTCAATCATGACGATGCGCAGATTGACCGCTATCGCCAACAGTCATTTAAGGCACTGGCACAAGGGGAAAGCGCCATGCAACGGGCCGCTGCACAGCTACAGGTACTTGACGCACGGCGCACCAACCAGATCGCAAGCCAACAGGCTAAGTTGCTGGTTGATACCGAGCGCGCCAAGTGGGAAGCGCAACAGCAACGACCAGCAAAAGATGACGTTTGGGCGTGGGATGGTGACGACGGCGACAACTTCCAAGCATGGGGGTGATTATGCTCAAATCACTGTTTGACGAAATCGCCAGTGCATTGACAGGGCGCAAGGTGATCCGCTTCGATGTGGCGGCGGGGAAGCTGCCATACGAAGCAGTTGTCTACCTTGAGTCGGTTGGTGTGGTGGTATGGCCGGGGCAAGCGCGGGTACAGGAGGGCGGCACCGTGCGGTGCAACATCCTGGTACGTGAGGGACAACACAACTATGCAGCGGGGCTGCTGGCGGGATTGCCTAACGTGCTACTCATTGATCCGCAAGGGGTCAAGCCGATTACACCCCGTACCAGTTGGGGCAAGCCGACCAGGGCAAGGGGGGTTATGGCCGGGGCGTTGCGCACAATGGCCGGCGCAATGGGTGCTAGTGCAAAAGCGCCACCCGTCAAGCGCAGCAAGGCAAGTAGCAGAATAGCAAGGAATAAGCCTAACTAAATGCTTGTTTTGTTAGGCTAAGTAAAGTGTAGAAAGGTCACACTTCCGAGTAGAACACACGTTTGGTAATTGCGGTAGTTTAAGAACTGTGTTATAATAGTGCGCAGATGTTGAATACGGCCCGCCTACCATAGCGGGTAACGCGGCCAGGAACGTAGAAACACGGCGCACGAGACAGCCCAACGGGGTTATTTTGTGCGCCGTGTTTTATTTTAACCAACAAAGGCAAAAACACGATTGACAGAAAACCGGAAAACACGCGATAACTTGCCTTTTTGGTGTATTACGTGATATGTTGGAATCAGTGTTCAACGTGCATTTCTGAGAGGGGAGTAACACATGGAGCAACGCATTATGATGACGTTTCGGGCGACACCGGATCGGCGCAAGAGATTGTTAATGCTTGCGCAGGGTGAAGGGACAACGATCACCGACGTACTTAATCGGCTGATTGACGACGCCCGCGTCGAGCCAGTCGAAAGGGTTACTAGGGGGCTTGCCCTGGTAGAAAAAAATAACAGCCGCAGCGCTCAGAATTTCACGGCTCAGGGCGCAACGGCTGTTGGTGCGTAGATCATTCGTGTCTGTCCCAGAAAAGCGAAACGCCCGTTAGCAGCGGGCGCTTGGCGAGATGGGACAGAAACAAAACAATCAGCGAGGAATATGATACCACAAAAAGAAGTGCTTTGCAAGCACGAGTTTGACGCACAAATGCACGCCGGTCTAACCGCTGGCGTGTCGATTATTCCTATCAATAAGGCGACGAAAAGACCTTCTGTCAGCGAATGGAAGCCATATCAAAATAAGCGTGCCAGCGAAAAAATGCTAAACCATTGGCTGGCGACACATGAGGCTTTTGCAGCGGTGTGCGGCAAGATTAGCGGCGGGCTTGAGATTATCGACTTTGACGCCAATCTAGACGCCAAGCCGCAACCCTACACCTCTGAAGAGTTTTGGGACGCCTGGCGCAATGCTCCGCAGGTAAGCGCCATCTTAGAGCGTTACCCGTTCGCCATTCAACGCACAGGCGGCGGCGGCTATCAGGTTGCCTATCGTTGCCATGCTCCTGGTGGCAATCAAAAGCTGGCATGGATTCCTGACGCTACCCAGGAGCATGGCCGTTCCATTGCTATCGAAACCCGTGGCGAGGGTGGCTATGCCGTTATCGCTCCGTCCCTGCACCCATCCGGCAACCGATACGAAATGTTACAGGGCAGCTTTGCCGACATCCCGACCATTACCCAGGATGAGCGCAACGCTTTACTTGATGCTGCACGCCCGTTGTGCTTGATGCCCTACACAAAGCAAGATTTAGCCAACGCAAAGCGCCAGAATATCCAAAGTTATAACGGGACAGGCAGCGTGATCGAAACGTTTAATGCTGCGCACAACGTCAAAGACTTGTTGTTACAGCACGGCTACACCGAAGCCAGCAGGGGCCGTCTTAGCCGACCAGGGCAACCGGAAAGCGCAGGCGTTGCTATACTTGACAGTGACAACGTTTCTTTCCACTGGTCGAGCAATGACCCGCTGCAACGCACCAACGGAGGCGGCAACCCGTTACCTGTTGATCCATTCGACGTGTACGCCTTCTATGACCACAGCGGCGACAAGAAAGCCGCCACAAAAGCCGCTGCAAGGCTGCTGGGCATGGAGCGCAAGCAAACAGCGCACGGCGCTCCACAACGTACCGTAGACCCGGCAACCGGCGAAATTACCGATGATGCGCCGGTAGTGGCAACCCTGGACGATGTGCTGACAGCAATCGAGGCCATTAAGGGCAATGCCGACCTGAAGCCAACCGACCGCCAAAAACAGATCGTCCGGGGGCTGTCCAGTGCCATAGGCGACATTGACAAATCACTCCATGTTGAGATTATCGCAGCGTTGGAGGGGGCGAACGCCGGTTTTACCCAGACCGGCGCAAAAGAATTCGTGCGCGCTGCTGTGGCCGATGCCAAGAAGCGCAACAAAGCCGCAGAGCGGGAACGCAAAGAGCGCGCACGGCAAAACTTGTTGGCCGTGCGCGCCAACAAAGGCAAACAGTCAATCGACGTTGGCAATCGGCAACTGAGCGACATTGTAGATGAGGCGCTACAGGTGTTAGTGAGCAGCAACGCCGACAATCCTACGGTGTTCGTTCGTGGCGGCGCTCTGGTGCGCATTGTGCAAGACGAGCGGGGGTATTGCGGCATTGAGGAATTTAGCGGCGGGGCGCTGATGGGAAAGTTGGCGGATGTTGCCGATTGGGAAACCGTTGGATTAGACATCAACGGCAACCCCGAAAGCAAAGCGGTTTTTCCGCCTCGTGATGTGGTTAACACCATCTTGACCGCTGGGGCGTGGCCGGGGTTGCCGGCGCTATCTGGCATTGTCAACGCACCGGTGTTCAGCCGTGACGGTGTATTGCACGATCAACCTGGGTACAACCCGGCAACCCGGCTTTATTACACAGGTGGCGTCAAGGTAGGCGACACTACACCCACACCGGAAAATATCGAGCGTGCCAAAGCGTTGATCCTTGACAATCTCCTGGTTGACTTCCCATTCAAAGACGATGCCAGCAAAGCGCACGCCGTGGCCTACCTGCTGTTACCGCTTGTGCGTGACATGATCGATGGGCCTACGCCGGTTCATGATGTGGATTCACCGACGCCCGGCACCGGCAAGGGGAAGTTACTCAACGCCTGCGCTTATCCGTTCCTGGGGCATGACGTGCCAACCCAACCCGCCGTCGAGGATGATAACGAATGGCGCAAAATCATCACCACCCGCCTGCTGAGTGGTGACACCCATTTGGTTATTGATAATGTGAATTTTGAGTTGAATTCCGGCGCGCTGGCGTCGGCATTCTCGCAACCCGTTTGGACAGATCGCACGCTTGGCAGCAACCGTGAGGTTAAAATTCCCATCCGCACGATCTGGGCCATCACCGCCAACAATATCAAGATGAGCCAAGAGCTAACCCGGCGCTGCACCTGGATTCGCCTGGACGCCAACGCCGAGAAACCGCACGAACGAACCGGATTCAAACACCCTAACCTGATGGCATGGGCCAAACAGAACCGGGGCGGGCTGCTGACAGCGGCGCTTACCTTCGTGCGTGCTTGGCTGGTGGCTGGGAAACCGCTATACACCGGGCGGGTAAAAGGCTCTTACGAGGAATGGGCCGGCGTCATGGGCGGCATTCTGGAAACCGTGGGTATTCCTGGTTTTCTTGAGAACGAAGCGGAGCTATTCAGCCGGGTATTTGTCAAAAATGACATGATGGGCGACTTTGTCCGGGCCTGGGCTGAAAAATACGGCAACCGGGATGTATCCGCCTACAATCTTTTTGAATTAGCCAGTTACGCCGATTCGGACGCCGAAAACGCTTTAGGCGACTGGCGCAACCTACTCGACACAATGTTGACCTCACCAAAGCAACGTGGCCGACAAACACAGCTTGGCAACATCCTGCAAGCGCGACGGGATACAGTTGTTGCCGGGTTCAAGGTTGTTTTTGCAAAAGCGCAAAAAGGCGCAAACTTCTGGCGGCTAGAGCAAGCCGGGGTAGAACCTCAAACCGAGGTAGAACCTCAAACCGAGGTTCTACCCACACAAAACGAGGTTCTACCACCTGTAGAGCGCACAACACACAACAACGGGGTAGAACCTAGTAGAACCTTCCCCACCTACAACGCGTCTGGGGGAATTTTTTTTTCTTGTCTAGAAAACAATACTACACAGAATGACACACAAGAAAAAAATAATCCCCTGTATGCAGACCGGGCTGCAAAGGTTCTACCAGGTTCTACCCCGGATGGTTCTACCACCTGTAGCGATGGGGTAGAACCTCAAACAGGTTCTACCCAGGTTCTACCCAGTTCGGCGGCGCTTGCTTTCGACCCCGTTTCGCTGGTCGGCAAGATCGTGAGCGATGACGAAATGACGGCGTTTTACATGGCTGCGCACAAGGATGGATTCGCTCTCACTTCTGAACTGGTTGATAACACTACCCATCGGGTTACAAGTTGCCGCAAGGCGGGGGCAATATGACATTCATGCAATGGTTGAGCAAGCAAAAGCGCCGTGCTGATCCTGTGGGCGATCTGGCGATAGATGCGACGGCGGATAAGCGACGTTTCTTCGCACGTTTTGACCGACCGGACAGCAAGACGGCGCGCAAAGTGCAAGAGAAAACCGAGCGCATACAACGGGCTATCTTGGAAGTCTTTGATGAGCAAGAGCCGCCTATGTCCGTGCGGCAGGGGGTGATCGTGAGAGAGAACAGCACGTTTGCCGGCAGCGTCGGCTATTGTGGCAATCCAGCGTTCAACCTGGTGGCCGCCGTGTTCCGGCAAGCCGTGAAGGATGCCGCTGCCGGCGACCGTGGCGCTAAGAAGTTTTTGCAAGACACCGGCGTCGATAAGGATTTTCGGAGGTACTTGATACAAAATGGAACGAAAGGAGACAACAAAAAGCGAATTAACGCCGGCGCAACAAAAAGCCGTGGCTGCACTGCTGACGACCGGGACAATCACCGAAGCGGCAAAGGTGGCCGGAAGCGCCCGTCAGACGCTGCACCGCTGGCTGGCCGATCCAGTCTTCCAGGCGGCGCTGAGAGAGGCCGAAAGCGAAGCGTTGGCGGCGTTGTCCCGTCGTCTGGTGACGCTGGGCGAATCGGCGGCGGCGGCGCTCACTGATGCGCTTGCGCCGGGGCGGGACATTCGTGATCGGCTAAGAGCGGCTGAGATCGTATTGAATAACCTGCTGAAAATCAAAGAGCTTTTGGACTTTGACCAGCGGCTAAAGGCTTTGGAGGAACGCAATGAAGCAACAGATTTTTGAACGGCTGCGAAAGCAGGAGCAACGCCATGCACCCGCGGTGGGATGGGTGGTGATTTACGACCCAAGCACAGGGCAGCCGCTAAACGGCAGCATCCCGGCGACGGCGACGACGATTATTTTTTTGCCCGACAACGGGCGGGGAGACTATGAACGAAACCAACCAGAAAATCAATGAGGCACTGCGGGCAAGCCGTGGGCCTGCGCTTACAGCAAACGCCAGCGACCGGCACAAAGCGTTCAATGCCGCTATTCGGGCCAACATCGGCGTAACTGTGGGCGGCGAAAAGCGCCAGGAGACGCCAGGGAGCGACCAGGGGCAAGGCGACGATACCAAGCACCTTGATCACCAAAAAAGCGCCCAGGAAGCGCCCAGAGCGCCCCAGGGCAACGCCGGCAACGGTGCAACGCAAGTCACGCAGGCGCCACCCGACATGAACAGCGTCATTCGGGGCGCATGGTTGGGCAAGCAACGGAACATTGTTAATCGATACACCCAAACAGGAGCAGAGGTGAAGTAACCATGAGCAGCAATGAACTACAGGACATGATCGAAGACTTGGAAGCGCACATGGCCGCACTTGTGGCAGAGCAAGCGGCGTTGCAACGGCGCATCAGCAATGCCGCCACAACCGGCGACCCGGCGACAATCCGAGCGTTGCGCCCACGGCTGACGGAATTGCCCGACGAAATTCTGCAAACCAAGATTGAACACCAGCAGGCGAGACTCGCCCTTGTGGAAGCGCAACGGGCAGAGGACAAGGATCGCCAGAACGAATTGCGAGCCCAACTTGGGCCGGTGGTTGCGCAGATCAAAGCGTTGGAGGCCAGCGTTGCCCCACTACGCAACGAACTGGCGCTGATCGCCATGCGGCTGGACGGTGGGCGGGATCGGCCAATCGTTGAGCGGCGCAAGCTGGAGAAGTTGTTGGTGGAGCAAGCCGAAACGTTGGCTTATGACGCACAGGCGGCCACAGCGCCCACGGTGCGCTCCGTTTGGCAGGCAGGCAGCCAGCGTTTGGCGCTACAGTAGGGGTAGAGAGGGGGCCATGCAATTACAACCGAGCGAACGGGAAACTCACTTGAGCCAGACGGCTGACGATCATACCCGTTGGGAAGTCTACACCGACGATCCGCTGTGGATTCGTCGCCTTGAGCGGCTGGGCATTGCGCCGTACAAGGTGGTTGGCACTGGTCGGCATTACCGGCTAACCAACGAACAAGTTTTGATTAGACGGGGCAAACCACAGGTTAGCGAAGCAACACGCACCGCTAGGGCTGCAAGGTTGCAAAACCTACACCGTGCTGGAAGTTTAGACACTAAACAGCCTATCGTAGCCTGACGCCAAGCGCAGAGCAGAGAACCGTAAAGCCAACAGGCAGTAAAGCAAAAGCGCCGTGACAGCAACGTCACGGCGCTTTTGCTTTACACAAGGTTGTCAGTCACCCCAAGTGCAACGTTATCAAGCACGTAATGGCTTGCCGTCGTCTCTATCCGCTTGTGGCCTAGTTGCTTCTGCGCAAGCCGTATGTCTTTCTTGGCTAACTGCGTACCAACATAGCGGCGGAAATCGTGCGGCTTGATGTGGGCAAGGTCAAGCGCTTTGGCGTAGCGCTGCACGATCTCCCAGGCGCTTACACGGTTGATCGCCTTGCCTGATGGGTTGCGGCTACCACGGCCACCAAAGCCAGTGAAAATGTACTCGCTCACCACACCAAGAGCGGCGCGCACGGCAAGCCATGTGTCGATAGCTTCTTTGGCCTGTTTGCCTAGTGGCCGGGGTTCCGGCTTTTCCATGTTCTTACCCAGCACATAGGCGACCCAGCCGCTACCATTATCGTTCGTCTCCCATTGCAGATCCGTGACTTTCAGGCTTACCGCTTCACTGATGCGCATACCGCAGGTTGCCAGGGTGAGCAGCAACGCACGGTGCATTGCTCCTGCTGGTGTGGTGGCGTCCGGTGCGTCAATGATGCGCTGCATATCCTGTTTGCTGATGGCTGTGCGGCTGTGAGCCTTGCGCCGATCCTTGTTGGCGACTTGCTTCAACCCTTTGACGTGCTTAAACTGTTCTGCCAATTCGTGAGTGATATAACCTTGCTGGGCAGCTTCTGCCATGACGCCACGAATGGCCGCTAGACGCTGGTTAATTGCTGCAACGCTGTATTGCTTCACAGTGCCATTCTTGACGGTGTAGCCGTCGTTGTACAAGCTTTGACGCCATAACGCCAGTGTGGACGGCTGCACGGCTTGCGCAAAGCTACCAGCGAACGCACAGTAAGCTTTGAAGTGCATACGGTATTGTTCGATAGTGTTAGCGCTTTTTGTCCCTGCCAGGATTGTTGTATCGAAAGAAGCGGCGGCGATTTCTAAGCCTTGTTGCTCATAGCGTGCAAGTGCTGTTTCCATGCTCATTTACTCCTTAGCCTAACAAAAGAATCATTTAGTTAGGCTAACTATAGCACTTTTCAACCATTTGTCAAGCCTTTGGCGCTGATAATGTTGTAAGCAACTTTGCGATTAACACTGTAAGCAACTGACATGTTGACAACGCTAAAAAGTCATGATATGATACAGAAAGATTTGCACTTTTCCAGACTGAAACGATACTTTTCTATTAGGTGGTTGGCGGCAAAATCGCTCAGACGGTTAGAGCGAAGGCTTCATAATCCTTAGGTCGGCGGTTCGATTCCACCCATCACCACACAGCTACAGTATGTAGTGTTACGCTACTGTTATAGCTACTAGAATTAGTACCCGTTTCAGTCCATTAGACCGAAACGGGTATTTTTTATGCCTCAAACTAACAGTAGAATCCTTCGGTTACAAGACGCTATAGAATTTTTCATTTTAGATTGCCAAAGCCGCCGCTTAACACGGTCTACTTTGTCTTTCTACAAGAATCGGCTTGGTACGTTCGTTGCATGGTGCAATGAGCGCCAGATCCAAAACCTTGCCGACATTGACACCCACACTGTTAAGCGCTTCTTGGTGCATTGCCAGGGGCGCAACCTCTCCGATCAATATCAACATGGCTTGGCACGCGCCATCAAAGCGTTTTTGCGCTACTGTGAGCGTGATGGCTTGATTGATGCCGCTCCAAAAGTCGTTATGCCCAAACTCGAAAAGCGCATTCTAACGGCGCTTACTCCTGATGAAGTTAAGAAAATCCTTGCCGTAGCGCCCACAGACAGAGACAAAGCCATTGTGTTGACCTTGCTTGACACTGGCTTGCGTGCAAGCGAACTTTGCGCCCTTACTATTGCCGATCTGGACTTTGACACCGGCACAATCACAGTAAGGCAGGGCAAGGGCCAAAAGCAACGTGTTGTACCTATCGGTACACGAGCGCGCAAGGCTGTGCGGCGCTATCTGTTAGAACGTCCAGACGCCAAGCCCACAGAGCCGCTATTTGCTTCGCAGCGTGGCGGTAAGCATCTACGCCTTGACGGGCTGGTACAGATGATGGATAGGCTAGGGGCAAAGTCAGGGGTAGAGCATTGCACGGCGCACACGTTCCGCCGAACGTTTGCAATTTCCTGTCTGCGTAACGGGATGAATATTCATATCTTGGCGCGCATCATGGGCCATAGTGATATTTCAGTCTTGCGTCAATACCTGGACTTTGTCGAAAACGACATTACCGGGGCGCATGAGAAAGCATCACCAGCAGACAACCTTTAGGGTTTAACGCCTGTGTGCTGTGCGACTACACAGCACACAGGCTGACCATCCGTAATAGGCCGAATGGCTGACAACGGATTATATCACATCTTCTTTCTTACATGCCTTAATAGGAGGGCAAACAATGACTTCGTATCGATTCTCTCAAGAACACAATTTACAAACCGTGCTTTGGAGCATCGGCGGCGCTATCGCTGCTACTGCCCGCTTCACCTGCACGGCAGCGCGCTGGGCTGCTGTCCACACTGCACGGCTATTCGCTGATGCTCTCATTGTATCGGCGGCGCTGCTGGCTGTGCTATTCGCTGCTGTGCGGCTACTGGCGGCGCTGTGCTGCTTTGTTGCGCCTATCGTGTGCAAGTGGACACTGGCGGCGCTACCGTGGGCTGTGGGCGCTGCTGGGCTGTGTGGCGTGCTGTTTGTTATCGTCGCCTATCCCGTCATTCTGCTGGGCGCTGGCGTCATTGCGCTGTTTGCCGTCGCCACCTACCCCCGAAGCAAGGCGGTGGCGAAATGACACAGTTGCCAGCAAACTTTATCAAACTCCCACGAGAAGAGCGCGAACGCATCATCGCAGACCTGAAACGACAGTATGACGAATTGCGCC
>ERZ761580.95-NODE-95-length-13174-cov-5.070508_pt1 | contig 13174 bp, 10 predicted proteins | sample MGYA00433097_ERZ761580 | MGnify/ENA primary metagenome ERZ761580 (study PRJEB28899, sample SAMN03785562) | bioreactor sludge metagenome | biome: EBPR Sludge; feature: EBPR Bioreactor; material: 0.22µm filtered reactor supernatant | place: Saint Lucia: Queensland... | reverse complement strand
AACCCGGATTCTTGGCAAGCCGCACGCTGGTCAACCCGGTCAGCGTATCTGTAGCCGGGCCCTATATCGGGGTAGCGCACAACGTGCGGGACGGCGTGATCCTGCACCGGCGCAAGCGCTTTCCCGCCAGCGGAGCCGCGTACTATCAACAGCGGCACCTCATCAAATTGACCTTTGCCGACATCGCAGAGGATGAGTATTTAGAGATCGAGGCGGCCTATAAGGATGCGCTCGTTGACTACGTGGTCATGAGCGGAATCGCGGGACTGGGCATCGATTTACCGGCCCCCGGCGTACCGCCTAGCGGGGTGACCGTCGATGCATGTTATGTCACGCCTGCGCCCGGCTCGCGCTTAAGCGCCGACACGGTGGAGGGCTGGCAGATGCGCGGTGCGGTGCTGCTTGGCCCTTATCTCTACAACGTTGAGCTTGACCTGATCACAGGCGACCCTCAATTAATTTATGGGAATTAACGATGGCTCTTTCGATTGCTGAAATTGCGTTACCCGCTCCCCAAAAACGGGCGAAGTCGCCCGTGGTCAAACATGTTGACTATGTCAGTGTCAACGAGACGATCCTGCGCGATATCGGGGCGGGGCCAAACGAGTGGAGTTATTACCTGCAATGGGAAGCCTTGCAGGAATTAGAGTTTGAGGCGGTGCGGTCGGCGTGGGAGGCGATTATCGCGACCGAGAGCGAACCAGGGGAATGGTTCATCGACATCGACACGTCCGGCTACTATGTGCTGCCCGACAACGCGGAAAACCTGCGCTTTTCCTACACCATGTACAACGGGCGGGTCAGCACGAATCCCTCCTACACGGTGCTGTATGACTGTACGTTGCTTTTCCGCGCACAGGAGGCCATCGTATGAGCATCACACGGATCACCGCGCTGCGCGTGCGCTTCAAATGGGACGGCACAAACTGGGTAGACGAGACGGCGCGCGTGTTGTCGATCAGCGGTGCGCTGGAATACCAAGCCCTGCACGAGGCGATGGCGAGTGGCAAGCATATCATCCAACAAGCCACGATACGCCTGGCTAACAAAGGCCATCGCTACAGCACTTGGCACACTGACAGCATTCTTTATCCCTACATCACGACGGGCGGCCCTTACCAGGCTCCCTGCGAGATCGCCATGAGTATCGACGGCAACCCCTACGAGATTGTCTTCACCGGCTACGTCAAGTCGCCTACCGAAAACTATATAAAAAACGATGTTTCGTTCACGATCTGGGATAAGGGCGAGATCCTGCGCAAGAAGTATTCTACTCCCATGCTCCAGAATTACATGGAGCATGACGTGGTCATCTACTACTTGCAGCTTGCTGGGCTGGTAGACGGGGTTGATTTTATCTCACCGACCTATGCCTCGGTTCATGGGGGCACCGCCACGATTGACTACACTAGCACCCGCATACCGTACTCCTGGCTGGATGATGAACCGATCTGGGATGAGTTGGCGGATCTAGCGCAGGCCAGCGGGGCGCGGGTTTATATCACACGTGACGGGTTCGTGTGTTTCCGCAAGGGCTACCAGTGGGCGACCCTGGGGCAGCAGGAGACCATCACGCCGGATCAGTACAACGACATCGAGCCGCGCTTTGACGACAAAGCGTTTTATGATGAGGTGCTGGTCGAATATGCCGAGCGCATCCCCGGTAACGCCGACGACGAGCTATGGACGCTTGACCGCCCGCTGCTCGTCTATCCTGGCACGACCGAAGAGATCGAGGCGAAGTTACGCTATCCGGCGATTACCATTACACCGCCCGTTGCCAACACAGATTATTTCGTGCGCAACCTGGCCGGTCAAGACAAGATCGGTAGCATCACGCTGGGCCTAACCTATTCGGCGCAGAAGGTTGCCATCAGCATTACCAACAGCACCAGTGAGATGGTCGTGCTGTCCAAGATGGCGTTAAAAGGGCAACCACTGCTAGGCCAGCCGAGCAAGCAAACGAAGGGCGACACAGGGTCGGATAACTACGACCGCGAGATCTCGGTGCGCGGCAACCCCTACATCCAAAGCAAGGTGCAGGCCGAGGGGGTCAAAGACTTCTTGGCTTGGTGGTATAAAAGCGTAAAGATGCTATGGAAGGTGAAGGGGATCAGAGGCGTTCCCACGCGGGCGCTAGGGGATCGGATCACCTTCAAGATCGAGGGCCAAACGTTGTATGGGCTGGTCACGCGGATCGATTGGATGATCGGCACGATTGAGGGGGGCGGCGCGTTTGGCTATCAGCAATCGCTGGATCTGGTGCAAGATGTCTTCACCAGTGAAGGCTCATTTTTTAAGGTCGGCGTTTCCCAACTAGGCGGCGGCGACGGGGTATGGTTTTAACATGATTCCACAAGTTGTTCCAGAGTTTGCGCATGGGGCGGTCGTGTCAGCCAGCACGGATCTGAACGTCCTGTCCCAGAATCAGCAGTTTGCCTATGATGCTAAAAATACGGTGAACTTTCCCTTCGAAAGGATACAGCGCACCGAGGATCGCAGGCACTGTCTGCACCGCTACCGCTACCTGCATTTTAACTGTGAGGCGCCGAACAGCAATCACCTGTGGATCAATGGCAACGACGTGGGCACGCCGGCCAGCGGCACCACGACCGGCGTAATTGACCTACAGCATGGCAATGGGTATGAGGGCGCAAACCCGTATGGACTGACCATGTATCGACCCTATGAAATTTACTGGGAGCCGAACGATCCTATGGTGCGGCGCATGTATGAGCATCGCTCGTCTAGCTCGTCCTTTTCGCTACCCTCGGGGGTGCCCACGTTCACGAACGGGCTACCCGCAACCGCGACGCAGTTGAACCAGATCGCAGACAACAGCGAGTTCTTAACCTTTCACGGCGCGCTGATGCCCCGTCCAGGGTTTACGGCGCGGCGTTACCGGCTGCATGGCGTGGGTGGCGAGTATATGGAGTCAGAGCTACTCTACCAGTTCCGGCACCGCTGCCGGTACATCAACCTAAAAGCGAACTGGAATCCCAACAGCGCGCCGGAAGACGAGTGCGACTTTGTCATCGACTACAACGGCACGACCATCTTTTACGATGAGATCGACGGTGACATTAGCCACGACTACGACATCACGTTCGACCTCTATGGCGGATCGGGCAACGTGAGCCGCACCGGGCGCGGTACGTTTATCAATCAACCCTCTTCGCCTGCGGTGGGCTTTGACTACCTACTGCGGGTCTGGGCGCACAATCCGAGCTATTTCGGTGGCTCCACTGCGGAGCTTGCCATGCGGATCGTGTGCGAAGCAACGTTTAGCGGGATCTAACCTATGGCCTACAACACACCAAAACATTGGGTATACGGGGATGAACCGGACGCCACCGAATTTAACAAATATTCGGGGAATTTGTCCGCGATCTTAGCGGCCTATGACGGGAAAAACTGGGTCAATAATGGGCGCATGTACCAAGACGTTGACCTGGAGAATGAAGACTTCGCGTTCATCCATCAAAATATGCACCGCTGGCTAGTGTATCGAGCCGACGCAAACCCGCAATTGGTAAGTTGGCTCGATGTCAACGACACCTATGGCTTGCAGGCGACCGAGGACGATGAGTGGGCGATCCTAGACCTGGAGCAGGTAGACTGGCTCGCGCCGGGGCTGCTATATAAGGTTGAGGGGTGCATCTGCGCACATGAGACAGAATATCTGCAATAGGGGTGACTTGTGGCAAAACGAGACTTGCAGCGCCGGATGGATACGTCCGGCGCAACCGTCAGTAACGCAGCGATCACGATAACGACCAGCAGTGCGGGCGGGGGGACGGGCATGATCGCGCACGACCTCTTTGGCCCATACCATACGGGAAACCTAGATCGCACGCAAGCGCCGTGGGTGGCTACCGATATCGCGACCGCCATCGCGACGCATACGGCCATTGCTGACGCCCATCACACCAAACTGCATAGCATTATTGATCCGGCCCATCATAATGTGTCCGGCGCGCAGTACAGCGTCGTGGGCCTAAGTGCGGCCAACGTGCTGGGCATCCTACCAAGTGCGAATAACCTGGTGAGCAACCCCAACACGCTCATGCGCAGCGATGCGGCGGGCGGGGTCACGGTGGCAACCCTGACGGCAATGACAAAGGTTTCTACCGTACTCATCGATACGCCCAGCGGGGATCTCACCATTGCCCCGGCCAGCACCGTCGCCAACGTGACGGGCAGCCTGGTCGCGTCTGTCAACGTACGCACCCCGCTGCTCGACAGCGCCAGCGGCGGGATCGCCATCACCCCGGCTAACGCGGTGACCACAGCCACGGGAACCGTGGTCGTAACCGGGGGGGTGCAGACGCCACTGATTACGACCGCCAGCAACATCGATCTTATCATCAACCCTGGCGGCACAGGGGCGGTGATGTTCCCCCTAGACCAGACATTACGTACTACCACCTTCGAGAGTGCCCTGCCGCTGATACAAGGCTGGCAGATTAACGAAGTGCCGGATGTCGCGGGCTATAGTAGCCTCACGATTGGGAAGATCCATGCCAACGAACTCATGGTCGATATCTTTGTCGCCAACGAGACGCGCGTCGACCGCGGCGACCAGCTATGGACAAAGTCGTATGGGATTCTCTATGAAGACTTCACCACACCGAGCGCTATCGGCGGGACGGTCAGCATTATGTTTGAAGACAGCCCCGCGATCACGGGGGCGATCTTTACAAACAACGACTGGATCTTGCTGCGCAAACTGGAGATCGACACCGGCCTCTCGCTGTTCAACGTGTGGGGACAGGTCAGTAGCTATGTCAATAACAGCGATGGCTCCCAGAGTTGGACGTTCACGTTGCGTGCGGGGCCAACCAACAAGGACATTCCGACCGGCAGCCTGGGGATCGACTTCGGCCAAGCGGGACAGGCGTTTATTCACCTCTCGGTCATCGATCCAGCCGGTGCGCCTTATCTCAAGCTGCGCAAGTGGTTTGGCTCCGATCCGTTTACCCCCAGCAACTATATTACCTATGTGCAGCTTGGGCACCTGGGTTCGATTGGGAATAGTCTCTACACCCCCGCGGGCTATGGCCTGTACATCCGTAGTATGGCGAGTGAGGATCGGTTCATCGTTGCCGACGATAATGGGTTGCAGTTGCGCGGTGCGGATTTTAAGGAATACAACGGCAGCGCGCAGACGGTCAATATTTCCGCCACAGACGGTTCCATCAAACTGGGCACCGATATTAGCAGCGATGCCACGACCACGTTTGACTTTAACGGGGCGACGGGCGCACTGGAGATCAAAGGCAACTTCATTACGCCGCAGGTCGAGATCACGACCAACTATGGGATCTTGCTGGAAGTGGGCACAGGCGTTGATCCGGTAGACGGGGTGAATGTTAATAGCATTCAGTGGTTTGACGACATCAGCAACCCGACCGGCATCCCCTGGTTCTCCATTCGCGGCGGGAAAGATTCGACGCAGGCAACGGGCAACATCTACGCGTATTCGGCCAGTGACTACGCGGAGGTCTCTATCGGTGCCCAGCAAGTAGGGGCGCGGCAAAGCTCTGTGAAGATGCGTAGCGAAGACGGCGATCTATCCTCGGTCGTTATTACGACGGACGATATCTACCTCAACGCATGGGGAACAATCATCGCCTCTACGCTGCAAGTAACGAACGCGCCACTGACCGTGGGCGGTACAGCCGTTTCCCTGGTGACACATAGCCACAATGACCTCTATTTTACCGAGAGCGAAAGCGATGCCCGCTACCTGGCAAAGACGGGCGGCACGCTGTCGGGGACACTCAACGTGCAATCGCTGATTCCGACTGCCGATGCGACCTACACGTTAGGGACGAGCGGGGCGCGTTTTGATGATCTGTATACGGTCAATCTGCATGTGGACACCATCGTCGGCACCCCTGAGTTTTCACACGAACACTCGGCCAACGACATCACCAGCGGCACGCTGAGCAGTGACCGGCTACCCAGCACGGTCACCACGGGGATGACGTTCAACGGGAACGTGACCGTCAATGCGGACGCGGCGGGCACGACGGGCGGGCTGCGGATCGTCGTGGATCAAGCAAGCACGAAGCTCTGGGATTTACAGGGGCGCGCCCAAGACTTTGTGACGACCGAAGACCGCGACGATCTGTTCCTGTACTACTACGACGGCTCCACGTTCCACGTCGCCTTCTCGGTAGAGAACAGCACGCGGGTAGTCGATTTTTCCCAAACGCCGACTGTCAACGGGTCAGCGCTGGGTCTTGCCAGCCATAATCACGACGCCAGCTATGTGCCCCTCGCGCGCACTGTGTCCGCGGGGGCTGGGTTGACCGGGGGTGGCGCGCTGAGTAGCAATCTTACCCTCTCGCATGGCGACACCAGCACGCAGGCCAGCAGCGTCAATAGTGGCACCATTGTCTTGCAGGACATCCTGCTCGACACCTATGGGCACGTTACCGGCCTAAGCACGGTTGATCTGGCGTCCAGTTTCAACGATTCGTTTGTCGATATTACGGGCGACACCATGACCGGTGCGCTGGCGATCTCGATGTCCGCTGACGACATGCTCAAGCTCATGTCAACCCTGGCGACCGGCAGCCCCTATCTCTCCTTCTACCAGGGCGCAACGCGGCGGGGCTACATCCAACAGCACGACACTAACGACACGTTGATCCTGGCAAGCGAATACGGCCCGATCCTCTTGGCCCCTGGCTCGGGGGGATCAGCGTCCGAGGTCTTACGCGTCGCGCCGACCACGGCAACCATAACGGGAACACTGGGCATCGGCATCACCGCGGTCTCGCCGCTGCACGTCCATACCGGAGCAGGGTACAGCGGGGCGCGCTTCACCAGTAACCTGACGGGCGGCACCGCGACCGATGGCTTCTGGCTGGGCATCGACAATGGGAATGCCTACGTTTGGAATTACGAGAATCTTCCTGTCATTATCGCCACGAACAACGTGAGCCGGTTCTCCGTTTTGGCGGGGGGCGATCTTACGGTGAACGGGGGTGCGGTCGGGGCGCAAAACTGGGTAACCAACAGCACCGGCTGGAATATCAGTTACGCCGGTGCTGCGGATCTGCGGTCGCTCAATACCACGACACTTACCGTGGTCAATGGGGCCACAGTCGGCACCACCTTGCAGGTGACCACCAGCGTGGCGGCTCCCCTGTATACCGCGGCCAGCGGGGATCTGACAGTCAGTGCGCCTAGCACCCTCTATCTGAACGCGGCGGTAGACCGGTCGGTAGATTTACAAGTGGCGGGGGTCACGCAGTGGGCCGCCAATGCCAGCCAGTTACTACCGCGCGGGAACGTGCTGGTCGATATCGGGGACTATAATCGGCGCGTGCGTACCATCAACGCCGCGGAGTTGAACGTGGAAACCCTGGTGGCGCAGGATGTCATGGCGACGATTGGGGGCCGCGTCATGGTTGCGCCGACCACCATGCTCATTGCCGAGACGCGCGGCGACCAGACGACGAGCCTGTATACGAACCTGATTTCCTTCTGGACGCTCAACGAGGCCAGCGGCAACCGCGCCGACAGCAAGGGCACGAACAACCTAACCGACACAAACACGGTAGGCAGCGCGGCGGGGAAGTACAGCAATGGAGCCTCCTTCCTCAAGGCCAACAGTGAGCGGCTCACCATCAACGACAACACGAGTCTGAGCGTCGGGGATATCGATTTCTATGCGTGTGCCTGGATCTATCCCACGCTAGACGATGGCACCGAGCAGACGATCATGGCAAAGGCGGGGGCCAGTAGCAACCGCGCGTGGCGGCTCTGGGTGGATTGGGGAACCGACCAGGTAAAATTCCAGGTCTACAACAACAGCAACGTCGCCACAAACTTGACCGCCACGGCGACGATCCTGGTCAACACTTGGTATTTCGTGGAAATGTGGCATGACGCCACCGCCAACGTGATCGGCGTGGCGGTCAATGGCACCAGCTACACCACCGCACACACGACCGGCGTCAAAAATGACACCGGCCCGTTCCAGATCGGCGGCTTTAACAGCGCGCTCTTTTTCAATGGGTTGATTGACGAGGTCGGCTTCTGGAAGTACATGCCGACCAGCTACGAGCGCACCTTCCTGTACAACGTTGGGTATGGGCAGAACTATACTGCGATTGCCACAGCCTGCACGCTGGATACCAAGCACAATTCCTTTGGGCCTGGGGACTACGTGTATTTTACGGCGCTGGCGGCGGGCTTTCCCCAGACCGAGGTCATGCGGATCGGCAGTGCGCCGGAAACCATCACGGGGGGCTACCGCTATCTCGTCGCGCGCAACCTGGATGGCAGCGCGGCCAACACCTGGGGGGCCGGGGACGCCCTGGTCAGCCTGGGCGGAGCCGTGGGCGAGGGCTATATCGAGCTGACCAGCACCAGCACGATCCATAACCACTATGGCCCGACCATAATCACCTACGTACGCACCTCGACCGATACGTGGAACAGTGTGGCCCCCACGACCGCGAATGGGAATCTAAAAGGGCTGGTCGATTATGCCGTGGACGAGTTCGGCCAGGCCGCGGGCAATAACCTGGGACTCACCCCGGCCACAGGGTTCCGCGGCTATACGATTGACCGCACCAACGGCTTGCGCCTCTTTAACACGCAATTGTCCCTGTACGATGGGGCTGCCGAGGCAGTGCGCATCAATAACGACGTGGGCATGCGCCTGGTCACCGGCTCAGGGCTGCTCAATAAGGTTACATGGTACAACGCGGTAGACGGATACGACCAGGCCGCCATTGGCGCGACGTTGTCAGGTGGCACGAGCGACTTGACCATCAACGTCAACGCGCGCGACCCATCGACGGGCGCATTCAGTGGGCAGGCCCAGATCATTGTGCAAAATACCGTGACCACCTCCGCGATCAAACTCTTGGCAAACGACGGCTCGGTAGACGGGCCAAACAAGTACTGGCTGGTCACAAACACCGGTGCCACCCTCAGCGGTATGGGCATGTCGATCACCAGCGGCAACGGGTTGACGATTGGGGTGAACGCGGGAGCGGGGGGCTATACCGCACTGATTATGCAGTTGAGTGAGGAAAGCGGCGGCTATGCGACCATTCAGGCTGTTCAGTCCTCTGGATCGGCCTACGGGACACTCGCCCTCAATCCGGTCGCGGGCAATGTGACGGTGACCGGTTCGGGGCGCCTGATCGCGCCGACCCAACAGCCGGGCAATGGGGTCACGATGGCGAATGAGTCGGTCAGCAATCTATCAGCGTTCGTCTCTACGACCAACGGGTTGCTGATCATTGTCAATTCTACCAGCGGCGTCTGTGCCATCTTCCAGATGCGCGGGGGTGTCAACACGGTCAACGAAATCAGCGATCCGTCCGGCGTGTTCAGCCATACCAAAGACACCGCCACCAGCATCAACGTTTATTATGACGGCGGATATAAAGTGCAGAATCGCATGGGTGGGTCTGCCACAGTCTACGCTGTCCTTTTTGGCGTGTAACCCACAGGGAAGGGCAAATGAGACGTCTAGGTCATATCCTACTGCTATTGGTCGTTTGGCTTAGCCTTGCGTGTGGTGGTAAGCCACAGGCGATGCACAGCGCGTCGCCCTATACCTATTATTTTCCGGTTGCGGGCTTTTATGAGCCATCACCGCTACCGACCCCCGCGCCGACGCCTGATCCTGACCTGGCGTGTTTCACCGATCCAGCAGCGGTTGTCTTTTACCGGCTGCTACTTACCGACAGTCGCCAAGCGCGGGCGGCGTTGGTTTGTGATCCGCGCTTGGTGGCGGCGGCCAAAGAGCGGGCGGTCACGCTCGCTGGCGAGGGAGCGTTGTCGCACTGTGATGCGCGGGGCGAGTGCGTCAACCGTGTGGCCCGGCGCTATGGCTGCACCCTTCCGGCTGGCTACGCGCCGAATGGGAATAATATTGAATCCCTGGCGGCGGGCACGCCTGATCCGTGGGTTATCTTCGTGTGGCTGGCCGCCTCGCCCAGCCACAGCGTCCACCTGTTTGCGCGCGACCCAAGCGGGAACATCCAACGGCAGTTCCAACAGCAAACACAGATCGGCATCGCCAGCTATTACGCGCCCGGCAGTGCCTGGGGCTACTACTGGGTGATCCTGATTGCTGACTGCCAGTTGCCTCTTTCCGCCAGCCCTATGCTACAATATATGTACGTAACTCCCCTTATGCAAAAACGTGAACTTTCGTGGAATTAGTAGATAGGAGCGCTTTATGGCAAATCCTCTCGATCCTAAGTGTCAGGCCTTCGCGGTCAACAGTGCGGGGCAGGTCGTGGGTGTCAAGTTGGCGATCCGCGAGGTAGCGGGTGCCAAGTATGTACTCAAGAGTGTTACGCTACAGGATGAGACGACGCAACAGGGCACCACGGTTGCGAACTGTAGTGTACTGAACAAGGATGGGATCAACACGGGGTTGCTGGTGCGGATGGCGTGGCCGGGGGCTGGGCCGTTCTGGGACGCCAGTGCCTTACCGGGGAACAATGACAACCGGCACATGATTACCAACGGCTTCAACCCTGGGGTTGACGGGCAGAACATGGGGCCGCTGGCGTTGTTTGTGGGTACGCAGAACAGCCCCGAATCGGACGTGCTGTATGGACTGGGGCTGCCGATGAACCGGCATGTTTCGTTCACCGTGGTCTTCCAAGAGCGCGGCGCAGTCGTGGTTGATCCGCCTGTCGATGGCGCGTTAGCGGAGAAGGTGGCGGCGTTAGAAGCGCGGATCGCCTCACAGGAGGCGTGGCGCGCGGGCGTGGCGGGTTTTTTCGAGGAGTTCCCCCATTGACGGCGGGGGGCAGCACACGACTTGCTGCGCACTGGATACCAGGAAGCAACCGCGGTCAAGATCACGACTACATGAAACGGGCGCGGTTTGGCCTGATCAAGGTGGTTTCGACCGACCCTGACCGCGTCAAAGAGGCGTTGGCGTATGCGACCTCGGAAGTAATCATCCGGCGACACGACATCTCGGAAGAGCAAATGGAAATGGCGCGTGATCCGGTCGGCACCGGCAAACGCCATGCGGCTTTCTGGCGTGCGCAGTTTGCACCGGGCGGGCGGCTGGCGGGGCTGCCGATGCACCGCATCTTGGTCGAAGGCATTAATGAGCCATCGATCCATAATGTGGCGGAAGAGCAGATCGCGCTGGCCTATAACCTGGCCTTTCTGGATGATCTGCGTAGCTATGGGATTCGCGGGCTGGCGCTCAATGCCTCAAGCGGCTGGGTACGCAATACCGATACCGACACGATAAAAAGCACGCGCCCGGTCTGGGGCACCTTCAAGCCCCTGGAGCCTGCCATCCTTGCCGGTAAGCATGGGCTGGGCCTCCATGAGTACTGGCGTGATGATCCAGACGAGGGCTGGTTTACGGACAGCCAGGGCTATCGCTGGGGGTGGAATGCGCACCGGCACTGGGCCTGTCCGCTGCGTGTGCCGATCTACATTGGGGAATGCGGCATGAGCAAGGAGATCAATGGGAAGCCCGCGCCCGGCCAGTCTGCGGGCTGGGTCGGCAATGTGTCACCGGCTGTCTATGCGGAGCAGGTCTGGCGCTACGTGAACAAGCTGCACCCCAACGTTGTCGCGGCTTGTTTGTTCACGACCGACATGGAGAGCGAGGATTGGCGCGTCGATGACACCCTCCAGGCCCATGAGGAGCTACTCAGACGGCGCACCAGCTACATATTCCCAAGTGTATGGCCGGTCACCCCGCAAATCCCCTGGGTGGAAACCCCGGTCGATCCGCCTGATCCGCCCACGTCGGACAAGCTCAAACTGATCTGGCCCAAAGGGTTGCGGATCAACAGTTACTTCACCGCTACGCACAGCGGGATCGACTTGTCGATGTTTGAGCGCACTCCCCTCTATGCACCGACCGATGGACGGGTCGCGATGAGTGCGCGCGATACGGCAGCCAACGGGGGCTATGGGGAGTATGTGCGGATCGACTACCATAGTTTGCTGGGTATGCACTACCTGATCGGGCACATGATAGAACGGGCGGTCGTGACGGGGCAGTATGTCAAAAAGGGTCAACTCATCGGCTATAGTGGGAATACCGGGAACTCGACCGGCCCGCATGCCCATGTGGAAGTGAGATTGACCGAAGACCCCATCGGCGGGATGACGGTCTATCGCAAGGGGGTGTCGCACTTCTCGCGCGGGCAGGTTGATCCGATAGCCTTCCGTGCGGCGCTGACGCATCAATATGGGGAGGAATAATGATCGCCTTCTTGCACCGCACGAACATCCGCGCAAAACCGACCATCGCCGGGGGCATCCTACGCACCGCAATGGTCGGGGAGACGGGGAAACTGCTAAGCGACACCCCGATTGCGGCCAATGGCTATCAATGGTACAACGTGGAAGTCGGGCCAACGACCGGCTGGTGTGCCAAGATGAGTGCGGGCGTCGTGCTGTTCTCCATCGTAGAGGATGCGGGGCCGCCGAAGCTGGCTCAGTATACAGATCGGGAATTGCTGGCGCTGATGGTCGCGGGCGAAGCGGGGGGCGAAGCACTGGCGGGTCAGGTGGCGGTTGCGTGCGTGCCCTTCGCGCGTCTCATCCGCCAGCAAGCCCACTATGGCCTGTCCCTGCGCTCGATCCTCTTAAAGCCCTTTCAGTTTTCGACGTTTAACGACGACCACTGGGAAGGTTTTTTGCCGCGCATACCGGCCTTCCTGCCGCTGGCTGATCTTGCAATCGCAGGGCTGCTCAAGTCGCCCACAGCCACGGCTACGCATTACTGTAGATATGATCTGCAACCCCTGCCTGACTGGACACAGACACGCTACAGCGTGTTTTTAGCACAAGTGGGGAATCACAAGTTTTACCAAGAGAAATAGAAGGAGACATGGAGATGTTAGTTACGTTAACAAATGGAGAGGTGCTGGTCGCCAAGCGCGCGGTAGACTACTTATTGCAAGTGGTCATGCCCGCGCAAACGGCGCTGCGCATCCGGCGCGCGGCGCGTGAGTTATTCATCACAGCCGGGGAGATCGAGCAGGAATACCAGAAGATCACCGACCGCTACAGCGTGCGCGGGCCAGACGGTCAGATCCAGTTTGAAATGGCGGGGGGCCAACGCCACCCAGGGGTCGGGGGGAGGAAAGCGCGGCGACAAGGGGGCCACGCACAACTCGCGGGGTGAAACGGGGAGGAGAAA
>ERZ761580.72-NODE-72-length-18448-cov-5.925461_pt1 | contig 18448 bp, 26 predicted proteins | sample MGYA00433097_ERZ761580 | MGnify/ENA primary metagenome ERZ761580 (study PRJEB28899, sample SAMN03785562) | bioreactor sludge metagenome | biome: EBPR Sludge; feature: EBPR Bioreactor; material: 0.22µm filtered reactor supernatant | place: Saint Lucia: Queensland... | reverse complement strand
TCTTGGTCGACCACGCTGCATTGCTCAGATCTCTGGAGTGCAGCAGATTATTCGTTGCCGCTGATTCTTCCCTGAACCCAAGAAGATTCGCCGCTGGAATAGGCGCGCCTTGCCAGTCGGTCTCGAAGTACTTAGCACCGTCGATACCTGCGCCGTGGAATGGTGCGGAGAGTACGCCGACTGAGACATACTCTGGAACGTAGGAGGCGTCGTAGTTGGTGACATCAACGAACGAAACTGCTGATATCTTGGCTCCAGATACGCCGTCACCCAGATAGTTAAAAACTCCATTGCTCGGCGTCGAGTGAATCTCAAAGTTTGTCCCAGTCAAGTTAATACATCTAATACGACATTCATACCACCCATTCCCGAGACTGATAATGCTGGTACTCCCGACACTGCTTCCGGTCGCACTTCCAACAGTTCCGGCAGAGAGGTCAAAGTACACAGCCGCATTGGATGTAAAAAAGAATAGATGTGAGTATCCGAAGGCTTTAGCAATAACAGATACTATGTAGGCAGTCCCAGTAGTCGAAACCGGCGTACCTGCGGTATTTGAGATATAGTGTTGGCCAGGTACGGCTGTCGGAATCAAAGAAAATGCAGTCGTATACTTAGCTGGGACATCTACTACAGATGCCGTAGTAATGTTTGTTTTGCCCCAAGCAGCATTAGAGAAATCTTCGCTTTTAGTAACCACTCTATTCCGCACCAGCCTCGCCCCACCGAAGAACGCGCATCCCGACGCCAGTTCCACCAGATACCCGAGTTCGTTGAATCCCCAGGCTTTCGTAGCGCGGGACCATGTAGGGCCACCTGTGCCTTCGTCCAGGATCAGCGAAGACGTGAGATTGGCCAGCATGGTGCGCCCGGTTGGCGGCAGGGCTGCGCCACCGCCGCCGCCACCACCCCCACACAGTAGGTTACGCATCCATGGGTTCATCTAGAACACCGCCCATTCATCAGTCTTTGTGGGGATTCTGCAAATGCCTTTGAAACCATACTGGGCTGGTGTTGATAGGTCACCACGAATTGTAACCCCTGCGCCAGCAGCAAATGTCACAGCCCCTACGCCGTCCCTATACTGGACAATGCTCACAGCTCCGTCCCACCCAATCAGCGCTTTTGACTTTACTGTGATGACAATGGCGACAGCCGAGCTGCATACCAGGATGTTCCCGTTGTCGCTCAGCGAGGCGTCACGGGATGCAGCAACAGCCAGATTCATGTCACCTTGAATACTAGCCATATTATCAATACTGGCCAAGGCCACTTTACGTCCATCAGCTTCGTAGCCAATACTTTTCTTGTCGTTGGTCTCAACTAACAGTTGAGGATGTGCCCGTACCAGTGCCATCACAAACTCCTATTCTTCTGGCCATCTCTTTGACCAATGTGGTTCACGCCCCAGCCGGCATACTGTCCGCACTTATTCTGCCCATGAATGGCCACTGCCCCAAACCTCACTACTGACCCGAGGAACCCTCGAAGGTATGCCTCAAGGTCGAAACTTTTAGAGCGGTCATCTACGTTCATGACAACCTCCAAGCAATGGGTCAGCCGCGATCTACCTTCTTGTCCAGCTTGTCTTCAATCTTGTCCAGCTTTGTGAACAAGGCCTTGATGACTGCGTCAAGTTCGTCCTTCTTCACATAATTCCCTGCAACCAGCAACTGAATCTCACTGATCTTCGCAGTCAAGTCCACGTCCGCTTTCTGGAGTTCCCTAAGCCCCTCCCAGATCACCCGGAGGATGAAGGCCACGGCGGCTGCGAAGCCCCCGATAATGGCGTTGATCATTGTCTGGCTCATGAACTGCTCAGGCATCTCTCACCTCGTTTCGAGTAGGGCGAGAATTTCATCTATGCCCAGGGTTGCACAGGCCCCATTATAGCTGGAAACTATCATGCTTGTGGCTTAGGATTTGCAGAGGCTATCGTAGGCACAACTTTCAGTTTTGCCTTCTTGTTCTGCCCCCGCCCGGTACTCGGCGTAGTCGGTGCCAGCTTCTGGTTCAGCGTGCTGCCACTGTTCGAGGGGCTGCCGGTTTCTGCAGCCGGTGGCGTCGGCTGCTTGAACATAGTCCCGGACAGCGGCTTCATGCCGGGCGGTGACAGCGAACCGGTCAGTTGCAGGCAGGCCTCATCGTCCGAGATCATGCCCAGGCTCAACTGCTCCAGGATCATCATCTGCTTGGTCTGCTTGAAGGCGAGCAGTTCATTGTCTGGGCGCAGGTCGATCGGGTCGAAAGTGAATTTGACCACGACATCGAACCCGAACAACCTGGCCGACAATGTAAGGGCGCGACTCCAGAACTCCTCGATCGGGGCCTTGATGGCACCGGTACAGGAGCGCATGAACAGCATGATCTCGCTGGAAGCGATGTTGCTCGACCCCGAGGCAAAGCCCAGGACCGTTCCGTTGGTCTTGCTACCGGTGCTGAGGCGGGCATTGGCCATGTCCCGCAGCACACCGTATTCCGCCGACAGCCCGGCGTTGCTCGGGTTCTCCACCTCGAACTCCAGGGAGTCGAGATAGACCAAGGCATCTTCCGGGGCCAGCGAATTGATCTTCGTCTCGATGGACGAGGTGATCGCATTCAGCTCCTCGACAGCCTTGGCGTTGTCGACCTGGGCCTCTGGGCTGAGAAACTTCCTGACCTGCTCCTCATTGATGCGGACCTTCTGACGAGGGTGGATGACCTTGCCGACGATGCGCGTGATGTCGTTAGAGAATTGCTCGGAGTAGATCACAGGCTTGATCGCGCTCTCGATCGGGCTAGAACTGTAGGCGTCGAGAAGGCTCTGGTCCAGGGCGACGTAGATGAAAGTCGGGTAGTCCAGTTCGATCTTGTCGTTGCCGATGTATTGCCAGGGGGTCAGGGTCTTGTCCGGGGCAGCGACGAACTTGATCTGAGTTGTGCTGATGGGCTGAATGCGTTTTGGCAGCCGATCCTTGCCCAGGACCACCTCACCGGCACAACTGCCATAGTGGATGATCTCCCTGGCCAGGGACTCGCTCGTGGCCCTGATCGACTGCGGGCCTGTGAAGCCGTCCGTCGAGTAATCAGGCAGGAGGTTGAAGCGGGTGATCAACTGCTGCGTCAGCAGGGTGGCTTCCCGGTTGAAGGTGTTGTCCGGGTTCTTGGCCACTGCCGTGAAGTTCTCCGGCAGGCCGAGGCGGGCGTAGGCCCAGACGGCTGCGGACAAATCCGGCGATGCCGCCACGAAGTCCCTGATGACCGTCCACGTGTCCTGACCATTGCGCAGGGTCGTGGTGTCGGTGCTGGCCAGGCGACGGTCCGTCTTGATCAGCACCTCTTTGGATGGCGTCGTGGTCTTGAGGTAGCTCGGGTACGTCTGCGACCCAGGGCGAACCTTTGGCGGGGCCACGACCGGGAGCTGGGTCGCGCCAAAAAACTCGATTACGCTGTCGGTGCTGTCAAACATTACTCCCTGTCCCAGTTGAATGAGGACTTCCACACCTTCTCAGCCGTATCGTTTGAGGTCTGCAGCAGTCGGGTGTTGCGGCGAACGCCTGTGCGGGATGCCATGGCCCGGCCCATGGCCCGCGTGATGGATGGCGCACTGTTGGGGCTTGCCTTGAAGTCATCGTGCACGAACAGAATCTCGTCCGAGACCACTACTGGCACACCGCAGTCAATGTGGTCCGCCGCCACAATGTTGAAAGTCTCCGAATAGCTGACCTGGAGGCCAATGTCGATCTTGGTCCTGATCAGGGTCTTGAAGTCATCATGTGACAACCATGGGTGCTCCACCAGCTCGTGCTGGCTGGTGATCGGGAACAGTGCCCGGATATTCTTCAACACGGAGTTGGCGCAGCCCTCGACCCTGGTCGAATTGATGTGAAACTTCAGGCCCCGGTTGTGGGCATCGGCATAGGCTATCGCTGCAACCGCCTGGATCAACTGGTTTTTCAGGGGTCTCACCGCCCCGAAGCAGCTCACGTTCAGCTCCCCGTTGCTGGTCCGCCAATGACAGTAGCTGTGCTTCAGCTCAACGTCATAGTGATTCGGCAGGTATTTGATCGGCACGTTGTAGAGGTTGGACAGGTCGTTACACATCGTGACGCTGTTGGCTGCCACCTCCACCGACGGGTACAGCTTGGCCATCTTGTTAACCCACTCAATGGCAATACCCTCACCAGAAATAAAGGGCAACTTGCTGTGCAGCCGTACAACCCACTGTGTTCTGGGGTGCAACCTCTTGAGCAACTCCAACTTCTCCGGGACAACCCACAGAGCTTCGATCACCACGACACGTGGCCGGCACATGGTCACCAACCTGTCGATGCAGTTGTTGTCCACCACCTCTTTGGAGATGGCATTGATGCTGTTCGAGCGAAGCATCTGTACCAGCATCGCAATTGAGTTGGCCAGGCCGGAGGAGAGCATTGCGCCACCGTAGTGCTGTGACCTCTTCTTCAGAATGAAGAGAACATCAGACCGGAACTCCATTGCCACCATGACCATGTTGCCTACCCCTCGATCGACCGGACAATGTCCTGGGCCGCCAACCTGTTTTTCTCAGCGGTATCCCCACCGTCCAGGGCATCAGGCAGAAACACACCGATGAGCCCGGACAGGGCCAGGCCAAAGGCCACGATCTGGGCCTCCATGGCTTCCGAGATGAAGATGCCGGCAGAAGTCAGGGCAAAAGTTAGTCCTCGCCACGTGCTGGCCTGCTTCATCTGCCGGATGACGTAGGGGAGGAGTGCCTTCATGGTGCCTGCCATATTCTTGAACTGCCTGCATTCTACGCTATCACCAACCACCCAACAATAGCCGGTGGCTATTTAGGCACACACTGCACACAGGTTGGCAGGCTGCATGTGTTAACTGCGCACATCGGTGCTTTGTGGCAGCTCATGTTCCAGTTTCGAGGCCTCCACCCAGCCCTCTTCAGCATCATGGGGAGAGTCGATTCTCCGTACCACGCCTTTGTAATAAACGGTCCACCACGGGAAGACTCTCCCTGTCCTACGCTCACTGTCTATGGGCACGAATTGACGCATTCTGACACCTTTCCTTGGAAGTTCCCCTATGTATTTGACGTGTAATACAGGAAATATCCATAGGAAGTAGTTATCATCCGCTGCCCTTATCTCAAGGTTCCCTCCATACTTTACCCACAACGGAATAGCATAGCTCCAGCAGTTACCATAAACAGCCTTTGGGTGAACCTTTTTAGCCAAAACAGAGGTTAGAGCCATGAGCACATAGAAACAGTTGCCTATACCCCATATAATTGAGCCAACCCAAATGATAATAAAGTGGGCAACTTCTCTAAACTTATTCATGCTGCATCCCTCACAACCGGCTTCACCCGGAAACTTGATACCAATGGCAACGTCCCGCCGCCCTCGCCGGTGACCGTACCGAGAATGAATTTGGCCAGGTAGGCGTAACTGGTCGAGAACCAGAAGTGGTCATTACCGTCCTCTGACTTCACCCACTTGAACTCCATGACCTGCTGCCGCAGGTTCCAGTCCCGCATCCTGCGCATGTCTGTGCAGTGGGCCACGAACTCATCATCCAGGGGGCAGGACACCTTCGAGAAGTCTCCCGATCGGATGAACTCCATCAGTGAGTCGAACGTCCTGTCCTTCGAGACATTCAACTGCCTCGTGTCCTGGGTCCCCTTCTCCTCATCCTTCTCGGTCTGATGCACCGTGTAGAGGTGCACCCCTTTGGACTGTGAATAAACACAGGCCCAGAGGTTTGGGTCTTCCGCCTGCAGGGCCAGGACCACGTCGGTGTAGGGCAGGGAGTCGATGACAGAGGCCCTGACCCGGTACTGGGCTCGGAGCTGCCTGTAGCGCGTCTTCAGCTGGCCGAGCGGGACTGCTTCAATGAGCACGACCTGCATCGAGCCGTCGAACGAGCATTTGCCCACGGTGATGTGACAGGTCTTGCCCAGGTCCACGCCCATGACGCCGAAGGCTGCTCCCTCAATGAGGTTGTCGATGATCGTGCCCCTGATCTCTTCCGGGGACAGGACCGATTCCTTCGAGAAGAAGGGCAGGCCGAGGTTGAAGTTCACGAACTCGGCAATGTTGGTGTAAGCCGTGCTGGCCTCAACCAGATAGCTCGGCGTGATGATCATGGGCGCGTCAAACGGACTGACCTGAAACCCCTCTGCCAGGTGATTATCGTCAGGGTTCTCACACACCCATTCCCGATGCTTGGGCAGCAGGCTGGGCTTCTTGCCACAACTCGGGCACACCACATGGGCATTCTCATACTGCACCCGGTGGATATTCTTCTTGTTGATGTCCATCAACTCCCCGGTGTACTTGGGGATTTTGACGTGATCGTAATAGTGCGGGACAAAGTAATGGTTGCAGTGGTTGCACTTCACAAAGTTGAAGTGCCTCTTTGACCGTGAGAACTCATAATCAATCCCCTTGCCTGGCAGGGTGGGGGTTGACAGTTTCAGCTTCAGTTTGTGGGGTGAGTGCGTCAGTCGTGACTGATACTGGCTGATTACCAGAGGATCACTGAAGTCGAGTTCATCATGCACCAGAAAATCGGCAGGGATACTGATTGGCGCATTACTCGACGCCGCCCCCTTCAGGTACAGAAAGGAGCCATAACCAAACTGCTTCACTTCAATACTGTCTGTCCCGGTCAGCATCTCGCTCAGGTACGGGGACTCGTTGATGACCGGATTCACCCGCGTCTTGGCCAGCACCGAGGCGAAAGTGGCTGTGGGCAGGGTGTAGATCACTGTGAAGTCCTTGATCATCCCACACAGTGCCAATGCCTTGCGCACGGCCAACTCCGAAATCCCGACCTGGCTACACTTCCTGACTACTACTTCTCGGGCCGTACTGTCCAGAATTCTCGGCTGATACTCGTGGTGCCGATACGAATAGTGCCTGCCAGCCAGAAAGGTGTTGTCCGTAATCCAGCGTGAGACCTCGGACAGGGCTGTGGCCTGGGACGCGCCCGCCTTCAGGCGCAGGAAGTGGTTACGGAAGACACTCTTCTGGACTTGTCCCATGTCAGGCTACCTTTCCGCCAGTGTCCGCTTTACGGACACAGCCAGGTACGACTGCTGCGCATGTCCTGCTCATGTCAGCCCCGCCTTCTGCGCCCGCGTCTCGTACTCGGAGAAAAACTCCTCCTTGACCTCAACTGGCAGGGTCTTGATCACGTCAATCAGGGTGGTCTCCATCAGCTTCAGGGTTTGCTGCAGGCGCAGGTCCTCTTGCAGCTTCACTAGGTGACCGAGCGTGGACACGACACTGTTTGCGACCTGGGCCTTCTGGTTCGGTGCAATCTCAGGGTCGCCGATGCACTCATCCATCAGTTCCTTGGTCTTGGTGTACTGCTGCATCAGCTCGTCTTCCAGGTCCAGGTCCTTGACCTTTTGCACGGACGTGTCTGGAAGCAGCTCCTCGACCAGGGCCAGAAGTTTTCGCAGCTCCTTGGTGGGCATGGCCTTGAGGTGGGCCTTCAGGTCCCTGCTGTCAGCAGCCGGGGCACTGATCTTGGCCATCTTGGATTCGTCAATCATCTTGGCACTGGCTATAGTCGGGGTTCTGGAAGTACTCCGCATCGCCTGGTTTTATGATGTAGATCTCCTCCATCCATTTCTGCAGGGCTTTGATAGCCTCAATGGTTGGCCCAGGTATGTCATTGGCTGTCCATGTTGTGCTGACCTGGGGCGTCTCACTCACTCTGCCCACTCCTCGATATGGATCGTGACCATGCCAAAGTTCCTCAGCGCACTCAGCTCAGCCCGAACAGCCTCCCATTGCGGGTTGCGCTGATAAGTCCCCACAAGATGCACCTCGCACATGCCCGCGCCTACAAGGCAGCGCGCATCCCTGACCATGGCTGCCGAGAACAGGAAGTTCCGGTTCTTGTAAGACTCAGCCTGCTCCCTCGTACCCCCAAAAATGAAAGTCTTCATACCACCTCGCTGGCAATAAACATCTTAACTACATACAGGTTGGCCCGACGACGCAACGTTGACAAGATGTCAGACCAGTACTCCCCAATCTCCCAGTCCCCTACCAGGTACACTGTCAGATGGTCTTCCGCTGGGATGTCCCAATGGGTCGTGATCACCTTCGCACCCTCCAATGGGAAGAGGAATTCATTGCTCTCCTTGAACTCCTTGGCCATTTCTGGTGTCTGGCCCACTATCAGAGTCTTCATTCTGCTACCTTTCTCTTCCTATCCATCATTGCCAGCAGTATTTCAGCGAGAGCGATCTGGTGTGTCAGTGGAAGGAACTCCACTTGTTCAAAAGTCAGGTCCAATGGCTTCAGGTCCCCGGTGAATAGGCTGCGCAATATCTTCGGGTCAGCCCCCCTCGACTCCGCAACCTCCTCCAGCGTCCCCTCCCCAAGCAGGACCCCTACCAACAGTCGTTTCAGGGGCAGAGAGCGCCAACTTGCAGGTGTTTGGGGGTATTTCGGGGTTTTCCCCACGAAAAGCCGCTGAGAACGGGCAAATTCAAGCCATTTTGCCACAATCGGAGGTGTTTTGCCCTCGATTTCACTCACAAGTGCCTCTCGAAACACCACTGGCCAGCTCGCAAGGTCGTTCAGCTTGTGGGTTGTGACCTTGTCCACGGCCCTGAACAGGGTTCTTTCCGAGATATTCGACAGCCTGGCCGCGTCTTTGACCGTGAATTTGCCCGCAATGCAGGCCAGGGCCACTTCCCTGTTCTTGTCCCTTCGGGCTGGCAGCGTTGGCAGGGGCCTGGTCCGTGTTATTGGCCCCGGTGCATACCCGTATTTCCTACGGATTCCGTGCAGCGTGTACTTCGCCACCTTCAAGCGCCTGCACGCTTCATCGAGGTCGATCCGTTTCTGGTCCAACTGCTCCAGCGTCGTGTACAGGGTCGGTAATTCGTCGCCCCAGTGCGTCAGAATCAACGTCAGGGAGATTTTCGAGGAGCCGGTAAGGGTAACGGCCTGGTCCAGCGTGATTGTGCCCTGATACACGTCCATGAGTGTTTTCAGGACGCTTCTCGGTTTCAGGACCACGTTGGTTTCATTGTTCGTGTCCGAGCCTGTCAGGGGCAGGATGTCGCTTACTTCTATGTCATAGAAGTTACACACCTTCACGACGTGCGTCCCTGGAATGCGATTGACTGCTATCCAGCGGTAGATCGCGTTCGGGGTCAGCTTCAGGGCTCTGGCTAACGGGGAGACCGACTTGACCAGCGTTCTCACACTGGTCAGGTCCGGTTTCTCTTTGACTTCCACCCACGCCTCCACTTCGGTTATTTCCGGGGAGTGTAGTGGCTTGGTGTTATCTTGTCAAATAGCAGGGTAGTGTGTAGTGGCTGGCGGCTTGTGGCTGAGGCTGTATCTGCCGCAGGCAGACACAGCACTGGTCGTAGCTTTTAATGGTGTCTACTTTTCCTCAACCCCCTCGTATAGGCCCTTGGTGCTTCCTCGTCTGGGTCTTCGTCTTCTGTCTCGGTCTCTGCTTCCTGCTTGGCCGTCAGTGCCTCCCTTCTGGCCATCAGCGCTTCGTCCCTCCTGAGCAGGTCCGCCTTCCTTCTCTGCTGCGCGACCTGGGTTGCGGCCAGGTCGTGGGCCTTGTCTATCAGGGATTGGGCTGACTTCAGTAGTTCTCTGATGGCTACCCTATAGATTTCTTCGACAGACACTCCACTCTCCTTTGACAGTGTTTTTAGGGCTACTTCTTTGTCGTATGGGAGATAGACTGAGATTCCTACCCTTTCCACCCTTTCCACTAGGGGCAGGGTCGTTTCCCCTTCCAACACCCTTGTTATGGCCATTTCTACCAATTCTGTGATCGGCTTTCCTACCTTAGCTGACAGGTCCCTTAGACCGTCCCTCTGTGTGACAGGTATCTTAGGGTTCATATGGTGCTCCTTCCTGTGACTTAGTTGGCGTTAGCTCCAGCATTGCCAGAACTATCTTGGGAATGGGGTGATTGAGTTTCTTTTCCAGGTCTTGCAGCTTCTTATAGGTACTGGTGTCCAGTAAGCAGCTTGTCCTGCTTGTTGCTAAGCGTTGTGTTAGGGCCTCCGTGTCTGTGAAGTCCTTTATGATGGCATTGATTTTAGCTGATACGTTTGGTTTTAGCCGCTTTTTGTCTTGTTCTGACAGGGTCAGGGAGAGGGTCGTTTTCATATATGCTATTGTAGCATATAAAGTTCCTCTACATGGGTGAGATTTTTTGGGGGGTTGGAGGGAACGCAGTGACCCTTGTCGCGCGAAAAGCTAGGGCGTCTTCGCCGATCTGATCGAGCGCCGGCTCCAGGTCCAGGTCCAGGTCCAGGTCCAGGTCCAGGTCCAGGTCCAGGTCCAGGTCCAGGCCGAAAGCTTGCGCACCAATCCTGCATTGCATATTGATATGGTTGCGACCAGGGTTGCGACCAGGGTTGCGACCAGGGTTGCGACCAGGGTTGCGCCATAGTGTATATGCAAGCCCTTGCCCTGCCCCTGCCCCTGATCAAGCTTGTGCCCCTGCCCCTGCCCCAGATCAAGCTTGTGCCCCTGCCCCTGCGATTGTATAGGTAATTGTTGAGCGGTTTAGTCGGGATTAGGGCTTGGATCTGGCTTTTTTGGGGGCTTACAGACTAATTGCGTTAGACCCATTGACAAGATGCAAACAATGGTTCAATATTCGAGTCGTAGTCAATCAAGTGAGGTTTAACCATGTATCAATCATCCTCAAACTGTAAGCCCTTTCTGGTCTCTATGCTTGTGACCATGATTCTGCTGTCTCTCATCTAACTATCTAAGGACCAATGCCATGTCTATTATTGCCACACAAATTAAGGTCGCCACACTATCCGCTGCCACGAAAAAAGCATTCAATGCCGTGCCATTGAATGACATCCTGCATGGTGTAATCTACCGTGAAGGTGTAACGGACACGACAACGATCAAACCATCTGACATTCGGATGAATCATGCGGCGGCATTAACGGCACTCGGAGGCAAGATGAGTCCGCAGAGCTTCGTTCTCGGCCTAATCTTTGCTACTGTCAGGTACGCTCACGGGCAGCAAATTGATGGAAGTAACCTACCATCAGGAAGTTTGACGGCAATCAACGCTAGTTTATCGTTGATCAAGAAAGGAGCGGGAGTATCGGCGCTATCACTTGAGACTGCCACCAAAGCGGGCATTAAGGCACTGATGGCCCTTCCCGCGCCAGTCACGGCCAAGAAAACCACGCCAGCGGCGATTGCTGCGACAGCGGCCCCCGCTGCGCCAGTGGCAAATATCAAGCCATGCGGCGTGGCCAATCTAGACGACCTTCGGAAAGGCTTGATCTGGCAAGGCGTCGGAGATACGGATTACATAGGTCACAGTAACCCGCACCATGCTACCGCACTCGCCAGCATCATGACGAAAGCTGAAGCCGCTGAGAAAGCAGCCGCTGAGAAAGCAGCCGCTGAGAAAGCAGCCGCTGAGAAAGCTGAAGGAGAAGCGAAGTTTGAAGAAGATGTAGAGAAAAGTGCTAAGGCACTTGTCGCCAGTGTCGCGTCAAGGCGCGACGCTGAGGCAATCGCGCGAGAAATCGCCGCGACGCTGGGCTTTAGGTTGGTAAAAATCGCCACCAAGAAAGCAGCATAACGAAAAGCATCCGGTATAGACCGGATGCTACTAAAGGCACACTGCGGAGTGTGCCTTTAGTAGCATGTAGCATGTTCTTTTACAATTCGGGATTCTAGGCGCGCCGCTGGCATAGATGTTTCTGTTATGTGCCTTATGGCGCGCTAAGTGTATTTGATCTGAAAACCATTCCGCATTGTGCTGAATATCTTGGCATGGCTTGCAGAGTCTTTTAACCTTTGTCTATTAGGACACGGGAAAATCGGCAATGTTAGTCGCGGTCTGGCAATTAAGGTCTAATACCGGAATTCCGACAGTTAAAAGCATTTGATCAGGAAGCCGCAAGGTGACCAGCCAGGAAGCCGCAAGGTGACCAGCCAGGAAGCCGCAAACACTGATCAAGTGTGGCAATCAACCATTGACCATTGGAAAATTTATGCGACGCGAAGCAGGTATCACCACGCCTCATGCATAGTATTCATTACCCGATGATTGATTGCAGCGCAATATGTCGTGTGCGATAGGTGAAAACGCGAAAGCAATACCATGCAACGGGTAACACATAACTTGGCAATCGCTTAGTTATGTGTCGCAAACCGCCACTAGGATACAAAACTGAAAGCGGATAGCAGAGTGTGACAGACTCTTCTCGAGTATGGCTAACAGATAATCAACCGATTCCGATTAAAACAAGGCAGGCTTGCGCAAAGCGGTATCACTTTTGATACTGGCAGGTATAGCAGCGAACATAGATTGATCGTTCGCGCACGCCGAAAAGTCCCGACCAGCGAGTCGAAAAACCGCATTGGCAGCATGCAGATACTACCGAGAGGCAGAATCGGCCAACAACATGCAGCAAGTCTTATGAGGGCTTGCTTATGTGATGACGCATAAGCAAGCCCTTATGGAAGGAGGTAATATGATCTTCAGCAACAAGCATGCAGTGGCCAGCGTCAAAATCATAGAAGAAGATGATGACCTTGCCTACGAGGGGTATTACCCCAGTTTTGCTGTGCTGTCTGGTATCAACAGCACTGGCAAAGGGTACGCCAGTGGAGTGCTCATGCAAGTCTGCCAATGGGCGGACAGCGAAGGTTACAGGTTAGTCCTGTGTCCTGTAGCCTCAGGTAATTTGAGCCAAGCGGAACTAATTGCTTGGTACGAGAGAAACGGCTTCAAACAAGATGAAGCCGGAATGATGGTAAGGTAGCCAAGCCCGCGAAAGCGGGCTTTTTCGTTTCTGGCTTCTGGCTGTTACAAGCCCGAGGCCGGGCACGAAAAAGCGTTACACAGCAGCAGAGTTTTGTAACAGATAGTTACACGTGGTCACACACTGTTACAGACTGTTACAAAACTTTGGCCGAAATTTGCAAAATTTTGAAATTTTCGCCTTTTTCACCCAAAAATGCACCAACATGGTGCATTTTCACCCGAAAACAGCCAGAACTCTGTTACAAACCAGTCACAGGCTGTTACAAACCGTTACACGCTGTTACAAAGCGTGTCCAGCAGCACGAGGCCGGATTCGGTCCGCGTGTGCCACTTTGAGGAGGTTTTGATGGAGACTTACTGTCGTAGTCCTCAGCAAATTGACGAGGACTTCATGATTTCCGAGCTTGAAGGGCTGAAGAAGGCCCTCAGCAAGTGGTATGTAGGTTTCGCCGGAATGCCCGGTGAGTACTACCTGCGAGGGGCTGAGCGCAAGCGTGCCCTTGGTGTCGTTGCCACCATAGAGGCAGCAATCCTCGAAGGTGAGACCCTGGACTCCAGTCGGCTGGCAAGGCAGACATGGAATATTCCGCACTAGCCAGCAGGCCCCTCGAAGGGGCCTTTCTTTTGGGCATTCCAACATAGTGCTCAAACGAAAACCTGACGCGCAGCAGGCCGACTGTGCCAACGAAAGGAGAAACCATGTACAAACTCACCGACTACGTGGTCGAGGTCCTGATCACAGGCCTGGACCCGATCCCGAACAGCCCCTACCACACGGCAGGCTCCGCACTGGTCACATACAACAACGGGCCGCAGAGCAGGTTCGCGCTCCGGTTCAGCACCACCAACAAAAGGCAAATCAAGGACGCGGTCCTGTTCCGCGCCCGTGGCGAGGTCCTGGACGCGATCGAGGCCCTCCAGCGACTCAAGGACGGGGAGCCGGCATGGCTCCGGGACGCCAAGGTGGCCAACAAAGCGCCGAGCTACCTGTGAGAGTCTGCAAACTGAGCAACGGCAAAATCTGCCAGCTCCTCCAGCACGACGTGACTGTGAAGTTCGACCGCAGGCCGGGCTGGAGCCTGGTTGCGCGCCCGATCGAAGCTCCCACCACGCAACAGGCCGTGTGGTGGGTTCAATCTACCCAAGTAGCATGGATTCTGACCGTCTGAGGGCCGACCCATGCCTGTTGCATAAATATGCAAGTACCATAGGAAAATCAGCAGGCACTTTCCCTAGCACAGTCTAAACCACCCTGTCAAGCTGCACTGCAACAATTCCATGCCACCAGCATACTCTGGCGGAAAAAACGGGGTTTTCGCAGGAGGGGTCAGCTGCAGGCCTAAAGGGTTGATTTGCAGGCCTTTCTCTATACAGTACGGAATAACGTACACTATATAAAAATACTTTTTTTATTTTTACTGTATAGATGCACAGTACTCAAGAACCCTGCAGAGTGTTGTATTTGCCCACACAAAGTGAAAAAAGTTATTCTCTAGGCAAATGCACTAACCTACTGAAAGCAATAGAAAAAAAGTGTCAAAAGTGCCCTGCAGCGCGTAAGACTTTTCCGAAACTCTCCTGAGAAATTTCTTGACATTTCAGCAGGAAGTCCTGAGATTTCTGGCAAAAGGCTTGTGCTGCCTAAAATTTAGGCGGAAAATTGGTGAAAACAGGAGAAAATGGGCCTGTTTTAGGAGAAACTTTTTCCCGTCCTCGACACCTGTTGCCTAAAATTTAAGCAACAGCGTCAAAAACACGCCTCAAACCCCTGTGAGGTGTAAAAAGTTTCTCCTAAATATCCCTCCTTTTCTCCTGCCCCTATCCAGCGTTCTCCTTGACGTTTTTGGGCCTTTCCGCTAGCTTTTGATCGTGGTGTCAAGGCCACTCATCAGTAAGCAAGTTTCGGGCAGTCTGTTTCGTGCGTTGGGCGCTTACTCCCTCCTTGACCGCACTTAGCAGCCTGCCCAAAATTTTTGGAAAGCCAAAACATGAGCACCGAACTTCAAGTAATCGTCAACAATCAACCATTGACCGTGGCCCTGCCAGAGCGCCTGGCCCCGGTCGCGGTCCTGCTTCCGATCGTGACCCGCCTCTTCAGCAAGGACAGGCACACCGTGGTCCTGGCCAAGGACCTGTTCGCCCGTCTGGGCGGCAGCTACAGGCCGGGCCGCTGGTTGGAGGGGGTCATCAAGGACTGCCGCCTTGAGAAGGACGTGGACTACTTCGAGGTTGAACTAGACCCGTCAGACCCTGCCAACTTCCAAGCCATAGCAGCAAACAAAGGCGTGGCCCCGGTCTACACCTACTTCACGTTGAAGGCGACGAGGAAGATCACCCTGCGGTCGAGTGCTGAAGAAGCCCACATCTTCTTCGAGTTCGTGGACGCGGTCCTGGACGCGGTCGTGCCCAGCCTGTTGACCAAGCTCACGGCAGCCAACCAAGAAGCCACCCGCCAGCGCTCTCTCGCTGACAGAAACGAAGCCGTAGCCCTGGCCGCAGTCAAGAAAGTTGACGGGAAACTGAACATCACCCAGTTCGAGTCCGCCGAACAGATCAAGAAGCGCCTCGGCATCACCCAGGCACGCCTCTGCGACGCCGAACAAGCCGCTTTCGCGCTCTGGGAGTACTCCAGCAAGGCACGCCGGGCGCTGGCCGCCAGCAAGCCACAGCAGGCCGTGGAAGCCCTGCAATACCTGGACAAACTCTTCGGAAACTACAGCGACCTGCTGCGCGACACTCCTCCGTGGAGCAACAACCAGAGCTAGACCAGCAGCACCATTGAACTAACCGTCGCCCCACCTGTGGGGCTTTTTGTCGTCTGAAGAAAGGAAGAGCCGTGTACACGACCCTGAACAAAATCAAGTCTCATGACCCTTGCGCTAGAGGCTGGAGGACCCTGCTCACTGCTTTGGGCAAAACCAAGGCTGATGACGATCCCGTATCTATGGCCTTCATCCTACAGTCCAACGGCTTTGAGGATGCCGTCTGGACCTTCAAGTGCCTAGCAGGAGCTGATCGAGAGATTCGGCTCTTTGCAGTGGACTGCGCCCGCCAAGTGCAGCACCTCATGACTGACCCTCGGTCACTGGCAGCGCTTGATGTTGCTGAGCGTTTTGCGAACGGGTTAGCAACTTCCGAGGAATTGGACGCAGCCAGGGCCGCAGCCTGGGCCGCAGCAGACGCAGCCAGGGACGCAGCCTGGGCCGCAGCAGACGCAGCCTGGGCCGCAGCCAGGGACACAGCCTGGGCCGCAGCCAGGGACACAGCCAGAACCGCAGCCAGGGACACAGCCAGAGCCGCAGCCTGGGACACAGCCAGGGACACAGCCAGAGCCGCAGCCTGGGACACAGCCAGAGCCGCAGCCTGGGACACAGCCAGAGCCAAGCAGGAAGAACTCTTCCTGAAGTACTTCGGGTAGGTTGCCACTTCCCTAGGCAGTAACCAGTGTCTGGAAATCCCGCCTGACGCACAGTAAGCAGTATTCAACCAAGGAGAGTCAAAATGTCACACCGCTATCAACAACCCCTCTGGGTCAGCATGGCCCAACGGCTTGTCAACATCGCCCAAAGAGATCTGGCCCGCAAAGCACGCCGGGCTGCCGCAATCAAGGCCCTGTACACGATCGAGAGCCGGGCAACGTTCCGGGACGGAGGCAAGGCAAGTGGCTAGGCCCTGCCTCAAGACGATCAGCCCGAGGCACGGCTTTGTGGTCGAGGCTGTGCCCACTATCAGCGGGTGCGACTGGTACGAATACCTCACAGGTGACGCCCCAGCCCACTACGCAGCCGTGCTGGACTGCACCTATGAGATGACCCTGGACCTGGTCGCGGCCAACGCCATAACACCGGCAGCAGCCGTGGCCCAGGTCATGAAGGATGAGCACTGGAAGGTCTTGCCAACGCATGTCAAGGCCATTATCAAACGAGTTGAGGAGGATTAAACATGTGCTTCAGACTTTACGCAGAGTACGACCAAGTAGCTGTCCGCACAGCTAGGAAGTACAACGACCTGCAAAAGGCAGTCCAGGTGGCCAAGACAATCAAAGCCAAGGCCGTGTACATCCGGGACCTGCTCCCGAGCGGAAAGGAGCGACTGGTTGATGTCGTGACAGGAGGGCGCAGTGTCACGTTCGGCTAACCGACCACCGAGTGAGAACAGCCGGCGTTACTCGCCGGCTTTCAGCAGAAAGTGCAAGGCATCAGTCTTGCGACACATAGCAAGGAAGGAGCAGAAACATGCACAGACGCAAGAAATATCTGGTCTACAAGAAGGACTATAACCCGCTCGTTGACACCTACCAGACTAGGTACTCGAAGTACCAGGCCTGGAAGTGTGCCGTGAGGATGGGCGCAGGAGCGTCAGTGATGGCCTGCTTCTACCAGCACCCTGGCCCCTTCAAGATGTGGACCAGGTCCTGGTCCGAAGATTTGTGGGTAGTCGTTTAATCAATAAGGAGAAAAGCATGTCAAATCTTATGGATGTGCCGAAGTACAGACTCAGGACTCATATTCGCAACAACATCAACAGCGCCAATCACCGTTGCAGGAGCTCACCTGTATCAAATAATGATCCTACGATCAAGAGGATCATCAAGGAGTTCGGCACCCCTGTTGGGCCACGCTACCGGGTGAAGAACCTCAACGTGTTCCTCCAGATTCTGGAGGAGATTGGGCCTTACACGGCTGATAAGGTCATGCCGGAGCTGGGGATGGCCTATGGGTCCAGAGTACGGAAGTCTTATGACTGGGATTGTGATGTCTTTTCTGCTGCCCGGTGGATGATGCGTGATCATGATCGCCACATGTACTTGACCCACCTCGTCCATGTCTCGGAGGTGGATAACACCCAGGTCGCATTCACGCCAGACGCGAGATCCCTGATTGCCGACAAGCAAATCCGCATGAGGCCGGGCAAGTACCTTACGAAGTACTGGGGGAGCGGGTCTCTGCGCCCACTCTTCAGTGACGACGAGGTCAGAGACATGGTCGAGCGCCTTGCAGCACTCAACACCCCGAGAGAGCTGCACCTGATCCCCAACACCGACCCGGATGGGTGGGAGTGGGTGTATGAGAACAGCCCACCCTCATGCATGAGGCACAACAGGGTGTCCCGCTACCTCAAAGACGGTCTGCATGGTAGGGACCACCCTGTTAGGCTGTATGCCCACCCAGATAACGACCTGGCCCTGGCCTACATCATGGTTGATGGGGAATCGGCCCCGAAGGACTACACGTTTTGGTCCGACGAGGACGAGTCCGTGGTTGCAGCACGAGCCATCGTCAACGTGGACCTCAAAACCTACCTCCGCATCTACTGCAGCGGAGACACGGACGCCACCAGAGTCATGGAAGTCACGCTGGCCAAGGCCGGCTTCACCCAATCCAACGACACGTTGGCTGGCCAGAAACTGGTCAGACGCACCTATGACGGCAGGATCATCTGTCCGTACCTCGATGGGAATTACGCCTATGTCGAGGATGAGGGGGACTGCCTGACCATCTCCAGGGGCGGGCTGGGCAGGCAGAACAGCGGGGGTTTGATCGGTGGTGTGACATGCCCCTGCTGTGAAGAGACGGTGCGGGATGAGGACAGCCTCACCTACGTCGAGGCCAGAGGTGAGGCAATTTGCCAGAACTGCCTGGAATACTACGTCTATGCC
>ERZ761580.68-NODE-68-length-19295-cov-4.696985_pt1 | contig 19295 bp, 28 predicted proteins | sample MGYA00433097_ERZ761580 | MGnify/ENA primary metagenome ERZ761580 (study PRJEB28899, sample SAMN03785562) | bioreactor sludge metagenome | biome: EBPR Sludge; feature: EBPR Bioreactor; material: 0.22µm filtered reactor supernatant | place: Saint Lucia: Queensland... | reverse complement strand
CATAACAAAAAACTCCTTTAATTAAAACAAATCAAATAACCAATGGGCAGTATCAGAAACAACTAATCCTAGAAAAAGGTAAAAAAATATGCCCCAACCTGGAGAGAGGAAATACAGAATAGTCCAGAGGGGCATCAACAACAGACTAGCTATGATACACCGAAAAAACAAGGCGAATCCATTTGTTTTTTGATTCGCCAATAAAATAATTATAAAGGGTAGTGCAAGATAAAGCAAGCGGAAAACAGTTGAAATAATAGGAAAATGGGATAAAAATGAGCGGTGTTTGAAAGCTATTTGGTATGGTGTAATAACATTATTAAAATACCACTCACCGGGATAACCAAGCAGCTTCCTCATGTAATAGTGACCGATGTACCCCCCGTCAACATCAGCGTCGTTACTAAGAACCAATCCAACCAAACATCCTGCAATAACAATTGGCACATTTTCAGGATCGACAAAGTAAGCCATCCCATATCCAGAAGCGATACCAATAGCGATACCAATAGTAGCGGCAGAATGAATGTGACCATTTGACATAATCTATGTTATACTTACCTTATGAGCATATCAATCGACGCGATAGTTAATTTTCTGAACCAGCCAATAGAAGGAATGACGGTGGGTATATTTTTATTCTCACTGTCACTGTGCGCCAACATTGTGTTTACTATTCAGGCGAACAGACGGAATAGATACTAGCTGTTATATCACTTTTTGATGAAGCAATTCTTTGTATGCATCACCCATTTTCATGTTATCTTCATGTGACATTGGTGTATCAGAAAACGTCCATACATTTACAAACTTCATCAATAGTTCTTTTTCATGCAACAATTTATCTATTCTCTTTTGATTTTCCTTTACCCAATATTCCTGCAACCCAAGTTCTTCTTCTGTGCTAACTACGCCATCATAGAACCAGAACATCCATTCCTGATCCTCTGGAGATTCAATTGTTTGAATAATACGTGCAAAATTACGGCCTCGTTCGCATAATTTACATTGACACTTACCCGTATCTAACCAATTATTAATTTGCTCTTGTATTGTTTTCATATTTACAATCCCTTACTAACCAACAATTCGAACACACCAATTCGATTCCAATAATTCTCATCCACTAATCTAATCATTACCTCTGCTACTGGTGCAGTTCTGCCAGTCGGATCAGTTATTTCGTACTTACCAATATCATAACCAACTAACCGGCTTAGTCTCCACACCGCCATACTGTAACTAAATTCTGGATGCTCTATACTGCTTGCCCCAAATGCACCGGCATACGCAGCGGCAACAGCACACGTTCGCCACTCAGACCATCGTTCATATGCATAGTATCCATGCTGAACCTTTTCAACAAAAGTATTTCGACATAAATCATGATACGTTCTGCCGACAAAAAGATAATGAGATAGCTTCCTCTCTGGATGGAATTGAGATGGGATAACAATGGTTGGTTTCTCTACTTCTTGCAACATGCCTTGTTGTCTTGTTGCAAGAGCGTTTTCTGAATCAACATTGATGCTTTTGCGAGTTAATGATTTTAACAGTTTCATGGATTCAACACCAATGTCCACACAATGAAAATAAAAGGAATCCCAAAAGTGACTACAACAAAATATGCATACATAAAAAATTTTGTCACGGCCGTTTCATCTCTTGTTCTATTAATCGCGCTAACAGAATGAAGGACGAGGAACACGTATATGATTAGTCCAAGAGAATACAACAACAACGAAGAAATCTCATTCACCGATGTACTCCTTTTTATATTTAGTTGCAGTTGGGCGAGAGATGTTCAAGGCCCTTGCCAATTGAGAGATGTTATCTAAGGCTCCCTCGTTATTTGCTATGTATTCCAAAAATAGCTTGTACCCTTTTGTCTGCTTACTATTAGACGAAATTGATTTCGATTTTTTTGGCTCGGATGTTTCACTGGATGAACTTGCTTTTGGCGAGTGGCGAGTATGTTTCTGCTGTACGAATTCCTTATGCTGAGTTCTGGCGGCTACAATTACACCACCAGGGATAGTTAACAGAGACAGGAAAAATACGGCGGCAGACTCGGCCAATGGGGTTGCCATATTTTGCCATAAGTACGAGGTATTATTAATATTCAAATACAACTGACCCATGTCAACCTCGCTGAAAAACCCCAACAAGCCGTTGACCAAAGTAATTACAATGAGATACATGGTAAACGCAAATACGGCCAACCAGGGCGATACAGAGCCTTTTGTAGTTGTTTCCTTATACCGTTGGCGATAACGATACAACGCCAAAAACGTACTGATAGAAGCAAACCCAAGCACCTCAACCACGGCGGCAAAAACAAATGCGAGTTTAGCCGGGACTTCCAGTACATCAGTCATGTGGACGTACAAATAGTAAGCAGGAATCAACGAACTAAGCCACGGGATAATACCCGCTGCAAAGTTAACGAGACTATTTTCCAAAGAATCACGAACGTCATCAATCGCCTCGACGAATTCAACAAATCCGTTAATAAATCCAATGATTTTACCTTTCATAAACCACTCCAATGTCTGCTAAAATGGATAAGAAATCATCTAACTTGAGGACAACCATATCTGGCTGTCTATCCGCTTTTGTTACGAGAACGGGAATTTTACCGGATACTTCTTTGATCTCTTTTATTTTCGTTATTGGAACATATGTTTTATATCTTTTACACTGAATCAGTAAATTGCCAGTATTGATCAAATCAATTCCAAGTTCTGCCGCGCCAGTTTGGTACTCAAGGTGTCGTCTTGCGTCAGGAAACAATGGTTTCAGCTTGTTGGCTATTTCCCGTTCATATCCATGACCTTTTGTTCTACTTTTCTTGCCCATGATGAACTATCCTTGTGGGTGCATTTTTGCAAATGAGAATCGGGCATTGACCCCTTCTGCCGTGACGAACACCCAATTGTATTCACCTACATCAGACAAGCGAATGACTGTTACTTCACCCATTTGTTTGAGCAACGCGACGGCCGATTGGATGAACTTAGGATTGATATTAAACGCAATCGGATCGCCCTGAGAACGCAATACTGGAACCTCGAATGTCATCGCTCCCGTGTTGTCATGCGAAGAAATTGACAATACGTCATCTTTCCGTACAATGCTAACTCTCATTGCTTCATTATCATCTCTTACAGCGGAACACGAAGACAGCTTGTCTACCAAATCCATTGCTGGCATATCACTACCAATATCCAAGTCTGCTCTCATCGCTTTTGCCAATACATCAGCGGGAAACTTTTCTTTCTCTGCCATTTCAGATGCGTAGACACGAATATTCCCGTTAACGAAATGCACCTTTCTTTGCTGATTATCAACAAAAATTGACACATCGCCATCTTTCATTAATCTAGACACAAGAGACAGGGATGACGCTGGAATAAGCGAGTCAAATCTTTGGTCAACCCGCTTGGTCAACTCGAACCAACCGTATCCTGCCCCGAATCGGTCTGTTGCCATACAAGTAAGGTGTTCGCCTGAAAAGATCATGTATGCGCCACTAATTGCACCATAATCTTTTGCCGCCATCGACCCGACCCTTGCAAAATTCGCAACATCTCGCGCCTTCACGATAACAGCATCTCCTTCTGGTAATGGGATAAGATGAAACGAATCGCCCTCAATAACGGCAGAACTATACTTTGCCTGTCCAATGGAGAATTTCCATCTTGTACCAGCACCGTTAATGGTGATATTGTTTGCGGCATGAATGGCATTCAAAAATGCAGACAGTCTTGTGTAATCAACCCATACAGGAGAATCGAAATTATCCACTTCTGCGCCAGATACGGTTACAGCAACGATAGACGAATAATGATTTCCACCAACAAGGATGAATTCACCATTTTGTGTGCTTGGATAAAACAAGAGGCGGTTTTGAGAGAACTTAACCGCCTCTTGCAATTTGGCCACAGCAGCGAACAAGTCGGCATGAGGCATAATTATCTTCATTACATGTCTCTCGGATCAGTGTGGTATGCAGAACTGCCACCAGAAGGAATGTGTTCGCGATTTGTGCGAACACGGGGGTCGTTCCCGCCTCTGTTTTTACCAGAATTACCACCAGAGCCACCACCAGAGTTACCACCTTGATTGCCACCACCTCCGCGATTCTGGTTACTACCACCACGGTTTTGACCACCACCACTGCGATTCCCGCGAGATGGAGTGCGAATGCCATCCAAGCCCTTTTTCAATGATGTGATGAAATCCCCATCTTGCCCATCTGGACGCAATGCATTAATGAACAGGTGTTCAGGCAAAATTTCTACAGCAGCAGCAATCGCGAATACAACCGTAATTTGCAACAATGCCCCGAAAAAATTGTCGCCAAACATAGACAGAGTGAACGCTTCGCCGCGAACAGCCATAATGCCCATAAGGTTCGTGGCAAGGCCATAAACATAGGCAATGATTCCTGCCCAGTACATTGTTTCGTTTTTACTGCCTCGATTAAACAAGACTTGCAAATACGTCACAAGCGCCCCCAACGTCCACCCGATCCATGCGTCTTCCTCAGTTGCAATTTCAAAGCCATCGACACTAAAGCGCATAGAAATGTACCAAAGCGCAATTGCGAGGCACACACCGGCTGCCTTAATAACTGTGTCATATAAATCGTTTCTGTCGTCCATTATTATTCACCTACCTTTTTCAATAGCACTTCAACTTGACTTACTGTTAATTCGAATCCTCCATTTTTCAGCTTCTTGTAAACCAATGGAGCCGGTTTGCTCTTGTTTTTTTCGACAATTTCCATAATCTCTGGATTATTGGATAGCGCCTCTGCTTCGACTTTCTCTTTCTCATCATTACTTTGTTCGATTTGTTCCAGAAGAGTTGACTGGACCATTTGATACTCACCATGATTCATGCTTTCGTAGGCATTCGGTCTGCGATTCCCAATGGGATTTTTGTAATAGTAATTAATTACATCCCACAAAGATACGTACTCGCCTAGTTCGTCAAGAACATCGTATGACAACTTCGGTGGCAGCACACTAACCGTTCTCATCCCAACGCCACTGACAAAACGCTTCTCACTGGTGTTCTTGATTACCAACCCGGCAGGATATGGCTTCCCCTCCAGAGGTGTTAACCAAATGCGACAAGCCGATTTTTGAATCACAGACCGACTCGAATCAGGCACAAACAATCCAGTTGGTTCATTCTTGTCGTTGTATTGCGGTTTCAAATGATTGATAACCACAACTAATTTTGCTTTCTTCTGAAAACTATCCAGAATTGCGGCTTCGTACAGATGCGCGTGACCACGCATCTCTAGCGTTTTCCAGAACCCATTCATGCCGAACCACACCTTCTTGAGTTTCATGTGGTTCACCTGGACATATGCCGCCAGGGATTTCGAAAATACTTCCCATGCATCTAAAACTAAAATATCCAAATCGTCCGGCAACGCATCAAACGCCTTGTGAGCCTCTTCCATCATTGCAATCTGCGGATCGGTGTACGATGTATCACTCAGGATATGCGCCAATGATGCATGGTAGCCAATTACATCTCGCCCCTCATACTCTTTTACATCCCAAGTAATCATAGCAATTTTCTCTGGGCTACGTGCAAAACCTTCGGATGCAAACGAGGTTTTACCAACCCCACTCAGTCCCGTTACGTTTAAAATTCCTTTCATCGAACAATCTCCTTATCTTTCGTAACTAAAAACGTGGCGAGATTCCACAGCTTTACTCAATACTTTATCGAAGTTCGGCATGTAGTGTTCCGAAATTGGGCCACTGCCAAATCCACTAACAATTTCCACTTTGCATGAATTGCATTTCCACAGATCGGCACTCCAAATTTTATAAGGACGATCATCCAGAAATGTCTCAATAACAAAGATACCGCTTTTTTCAATACTTAATTGACGTTCACAATTTACACAAATCATCTTAGGCATTAGCTGTTTCCTTTTGCTTGAACAGAGAGAAATTGATTGTCTCGTACTCGTCTGTGACACCTAATACTTTACGCATTAATTGTACGTCATCATCAGTTATCCCCCAATAGTTCTTTAGTGCTACTGTTGGGTTGACCAATGCCTGTAAGAATACACCAAAGCCCAACTCTTCTTGATATTGTGCTGCCTTCGGCGTGTCTACACTTGGTAACATTGCGATGATTGATGTTGCGAGATTCGGCTTGAATTCTAGCTTTGTCAATGTTTTCTCAATATTTTTGAGATTCATCAATAGATCGGACCCAACAGTGAACAGCGTCGTCCCACCATTCATGTTCCATTGCAAAGCCAAATCTCGTTGCTCTGGACGAATTTCGTTCTTACTGCCGTCTAGTAACAAAACAATTTGAGATGGAGCAAGCCCGAAACGTTGTAGCTTGTACAGCTTTTGTAGTGTTTTTTCGGTGTGACCTTCTGGATAAAACAGATTGGAATAATCGTCCAAAACAATAAACAAACTGCCACTGTTCCTATGTTTTTTAAGCAAAATGTCGTTGCTGGCAGGGATTGAGATACTTCCAACAACGACATCTACTTCGATTAAATCTGTTTTAATTTCAGCCACACCAGCAATGTCAATGTCAATGCTGGCACTAATCATTTATTCCACCAACTTTTTAACTTTCATGATGAATTTTTTATCAAATGGGGTATCTTGATGGTCAGACACGAGTTGTTTAATATCTGTCCCTGCCATAAGATTTTTAACTAACGGCTGGAGAAGCATTGGGTAGTCATCCTCGTCCCATTCGCCACCATCAAAGCCACTTGGCATATCGACTTCTGCCAAAACCTTTTCGTACAATTGCGTAAACGCGTCTGCTACTTCGGACTGTGTTTCGTCGTGAGTTGGAATACCTTTTTCTTCCATGTATTCCAACGCCTCCTCTTTGGTAGCAAACGCCGCTTCAATACGCTCGATGAAGTTAGGCATCAACTTTCCATCTGCTGCAACCCAATGATTATACTGGGTGTGTGTCGATTCGTCTTCTGCCACGAACGTTGGATTTGGAACAGACACATAATGGAACCACGCATCTTCGCCCTCCGCGAACTTGCCCACATCCTTGGTTTCATCGCGCAACGGCTCCGTGAAAATGCGCCATTCGGGTGTCACATCGAATTTAACAGAGCCATCTTCGTTCGTTCCTTGTGGCAAACGTCGTCCGTGAAACACCTGTACAAACTTGTCGTCTTCCCACTTGGGGGCGGCAACATTCAAAAATGTATCCCGATAACGCACGAACTCCATTGCGAGAGTTGGGTTACTGCGATTTGGCGTTCCGCCAACGCTTTCCAAGTATGCCGCAGCAGATGCTTTGACTTGTGGGCGAGAACTTGGATCAACAGCAGGGAAAAACTTACTGTGCCCACTCATCATGGCGTAGAAACCAGGAGTAACACGCCCTTTGCAGACAACACCTTGGCTAGAACTACCCTGATTTTCTTCTTCTTCAAAAAAGTCTAAAATACTAAAATCTTTACTCATTTATAATCTCCTTAATTTTGATTATTCGTCTAGACTGAGATTGCCGCCAATGCGGCGACAATTGTAAAAAACATCTCTTGCGATGGGAACGTTTGCCAATTCTGTTGGTTTTTCGTGTTTTTCGTACAAAATAACTTGAACCTCACTACCTACCAAACTTGGAATACCAAGCCGATAAGCCTGATTTTCAGTCAATACATGCTTAATCATTTTCGTCCTCCTTTTCGAAATATCGTACTGATTCAAAAAAGTCTCCGCTTTCACCATTGCGTTCTAATGTACGCAATGGATGGACATATCGCCCACTTGGTTCAGGAACACCATACCCAAGATAGAGGCCGTTGGTCTTTTCGCCCTCAAGCGGATTGATTTTCCAAAATGCACCATGTTTTTGTTTCATATCTGTCTCCTTGTTGTTTAGCACTATAGGGGATTTATCAATTTCGTGAAATAGTATTACTGTACTAATCCTTCATGAACATTGCCGACAACGGTTAGGCGATACCATCTGCGCTTGTCTTGAAAAAGATGTGTCCATCGCTCGTTGCCTTCCACAATAAATGCAGCGTCTTCTTCGTCCCAGATAACAATACCGGTTTCATCATAATGTTCGTATTCAACAATATCGTTTTCATAAATATCTTGTCCATTCGAATCGGTCATTCCCGTAAACATATCAATAGAAATCGGAGTATTGGGCCGCCCATCGCCTGTGCGAATCAATAACGAGTACATCCATTCGGAAACCTCGCCACCTTCAACTTCATATAGCTCGAACACCCTTGTATGAATCTCGCTTGATGGAGGTGTATTAAAATAATTTTGTAGTCTAACTGCATATCGAAATTTAATGTTTAACATTTTTACCCCTTTTCGATGATACTACCACTCTGACGAAGCCATTGGAAATAGTACATTGGTACTTTACAGTTGAATCGACATAACGAATACTATATAATTATACGATGAAAGGACGTGTATTCATTTGGCTACTACTCGTGATTGGTACTGCATATGTATTCAGGGACAGCCTGTTTTCCACTAATCCTGCGTTAGATAACATTATACCACAGTCTAATAGACCGGCTACAATTACAGAAACGATTGTCGTGACTCGCATTGAGGTTATCAGTGTTACAGCGACTCCGCAACCGACATATACGCCATACCCCACGTACACACCACAGCCAACAGCAGAGCCGATAATTATTATACCGACACCGATTGTTATCAATGTCGCTGGTGATTATGGGTCAGGTGGGAAATACGACCAAATAGCTAGTTTGTGGTTGCCTCGTGTTGTAGCCAGCATTCTACTCGTATTTGTTCCCGTAGCCGGTGTGTATATGTTCTATTTAACCAAAAACGCGCAGATCGAAGCAGACAAAGAAGTTCGATTGCGCCAAATCGAACAAGAAGAAGCGTTGAACAAACCAGCGGCTAGGCCGATTATTGTGAACGCAAAGCCAACAGACGATAATTACATCGCCGTAAACAACGGGAATAAGGTTCACAAGGACAAGATCATCGAGTTCATCATGAAGTTCGAAGAAGTTGGGCTATCTATTAATAGATGGCGTTCAATGTCTGGGTTAAACCAGCCAGACATTGAAAACATCCTCGATCATATTGAGTCGCTTGGCTTAGTTACAGAACGGGCGAGTGGGGTTGCGTCACAGTGGAGGAGAGAGGTATCGAAGTTCCGCCTGTGCCATTACTTTGGATTAGCACCATCAGACCTATCACGCGCTGATAAAACTGAAATAACAGAAACAGACAATGATGACGAACTAGCGGAATAAAAAACGACTCCCCATTGATAACCGGGTCAACGGCTTCACTGAGGAGTCTCACATAAAAGGAGGATATGAAAAGAATATTACACTATTTTATCACACATCGAAATAGTATTAAAGTACTAATCTAAACAGTTCGCCTCTCGAAAACTATCTGGTCTTTGCCCTGGTTCATGAATCTCAGATGGCAGAGCAACCTTATTCTCGTGTTTCCAACCAACCAATCCACCGAATCTAGGGTCTTTGGAATAATAGTACACCTCAATTGGTGATGTCGATGTGGACGAATTAAGCCAATGTAATTCAATTACATCACTTACAACTATGCCATTGTAAGCGGTTAGTGTTGCATGTTTCGCAACAAACTTAATCCACGAAACAACTCCATTCGTATTTGTGACAGGCACGGCACAATTCGATTTATTATATACCGTTACATCAGGGCTTCTTTGGTATACCTCTCCAACTGCCATATGGCGTGGACACCATTTGGAAAACGGAACACCAACATCCTTCAATGTGTAAAACTGCGCCTCTGACATGCTTGTATCACGGTATCTGCGAATATAAGTATCATCATATGACAATTCTTCCCATTGCGCTTTTTTAACCGTACCATCTCCGCCCTTTGTGTGATAAAAAACATTACCATTTACATGCGTTTGATGGCGCTGCTGTCCAGCACCTACACCGTTTATTCTTGTCTCCACCTCGTACAATCTGCCTTTTGCAGAACCCGAACCAATGAAGTATGGCAACAAATCGATTTTTGTTACGGGTGGTGGTGGTGGTGGTGGTGGTGGTGGTGGCTGAATTACTGGATCGCCAGCATAATAATAATTAACATCCAAGCTATTAGTAGTATGATTAAATATCTGACCACCGACAGAGGTGAATTGCCAGTAATCAACCTTGTCAAAGCCGCGCATTGGCTGAACAACGGTATTGATACTTGGGGGACTGGATATTGGATTTGCAGTAGGCCATAATGCTACCCAAGACAGAAATTGCTTGGGCCATGTTGCTCCCGCCGAAACGACTGTATCCCACCATGATTTACGCGAATACCATCCAGCGAGGTCTAGCAATCCCAATGCATTTAATTCAGTCAACAGTTGCCCACCGGCAGCAACAAGAAATGATTCTGATGCAGGGGTTCCACCAACGTCTGCTGGCTCCGCGTCTAGGGCCACTACAAGCGTCGGAGAGCTGTTTTTAGCAATTGTTTGAGCGATTATACCTCCGAAGTGCTGCACTTGCTGTAGGGCGTTGTAGTTGCCGTTGAGGAAATGATAAACACCAAACGGGATATTCAGTCGCGTACACTCTGCAACATTACGCCAATATTGATGGTCAACACCATCTGCATCAGTAGAAGTTCCGTTTTTAATAATACCATTCGAAGCACGAATGATTGCGCCCTTAACGCCATTTGCTTTTAGATTATCCCAGTTTAATGTGCCATTCCAATGAGATACATCGATAACCATATCGCCACGAGACAAAACGGGAACTGGAGGGGGAGTGGGTTCTGTTGGTTCTTCTGGAACCTCGCCGCCATCAACTACAGTTAACGTAATAGTATTCGTTGCCGTTGCCGTAATTTCAATGCCCGTAGCTAATTCGTCAACAGGCAGAGGGAACCATTCGCTTTCGCCATTTTCGTATTTATACCGATATGTCAAATTTGACATATCGCCCGCATCCCATGTTCCTAGCGATGTATTGTAATCGTTTTCGATTTCGATAGTTATTTGAGCTTCGCCCTCTGGCTGAGGATCAACTGGAGGATCGGGAATTTCAGGATCGGGATAAACTGTATTTGCCATTAACTGTTCCACCTTTGGAATATGCGGTTGCCATTTGAGATAGATATTATCCCATCCGTTGCCGCCCAAATACCATAGTGCCGCCCCAAGAACATTGGGATACTGAGCATAGACAGCACAAGATTTAAAAAGAAATTCTTCTATTTGAGGCCATGAATCAGGAATATCATTATATGCAAAACCAAATTCGGTTACAACGATGGGAGGATATGGAATATTGTTTGCATCACAAGCCAGATGAATGAACTCAAATCGACCTATTAACCACGGATAAACGCTTTCAAATGGCTCCATGCCGAAGTTGTATTCATGGACACTGACTCCAGCCTTGCCGGGATTATCCGCACAATAGTTCAAATATTTTACAATTCCGTCAGTAAACCAATGAGAAGGCTCTGGTTCTCCACCAGACCATCCGAACGACAAGATTTTGTAACCCTCTAAATTGGCAAGAATGGCTATTTCATATGAAAAATAACCAAGCCAATCCGCTCTGTTTTTATCTGGCTCGTTGATTACTTCGATCCATGTAATTGATTTGTCTAGTTCAGGCGGTATTTGCGTTTTGATTTTTGCCCAATGAAGGTCTGCTGCTGCTTTGGGGGATAAGTTATAATTAGGCGTATCATACGAATAATCGGACGTATTTGACCTGCGCCAAACACACACATGAGGAACTATGCTTGTTTTTGCTATTTGCTGTAAATCAAAAACACCTGACATTGTATCCGCGCCCTTTGCAACAGCCGCGATGCCAAGTGTATTAAGATTACTCCAAAATGATTGAGGCACACCGATTCCAGTTGGTCCGGTGTGCCATCCTAATTTCATCTTTGCCATTATAGCTCGAACGTTTTAAGTTCTTTTAGAGTTCCTTCAATCAGAGCGTCCAATTGAGAATCAGTAATCGGCAAACCGATTGTGTCAACGAAATAGCGAAGATGCAACATTACGAAATCTTTCTTTTGCTCATCAGTAACCAGTTCTGCTTTTTGAGCAGCAGCCTTAATCAATGTAGCAGCCCAATCTTTCGCAGCAGCCCATTTTGCTTCACCAATACGATTAACAGCTTCCAATTCCAACTTTTGCAACAGACCCTTTGCGACGGTTGCGAGTACAGGAATAGCAGCCAAAAGAACCAAAACCAGCGCAGACACCAACGCTTCGATAACACCACTCCAATCAATCTCCATAATCTTCTCCTTAAGCGGTTAAAATACTATACAAAACATAGCCACCAATCAGTAAAAGAATAATAACAACTGAGGCAGCGATCACTTTGAGATAAATCAAATCTCTGTAAGGCATGGTACTATTGTACTATAGACATATGGATAAAGCAATAAGAGAAATAAAAAATCTCATGTTATTAGCATGAGATTTTGATAAGGATAAGAGATGATTAATTGTTGTTGTACTATCAAACGGAAACAGAATACTCCATTTTATATCCGTCTGGGGCGTAAATAATTCCCAGCCCCGCACGACGAGCGCCTACATAACCTTTAAGATTATGCCAGTCGTCCGTTCCCGATAATGCTGGCATCCACCGGATCGTCAATCCCTGCGCTTCGGTTAAAGGATAGAATGCCGATTGTTTGCGATGAAAATGCCCAGTGAATACTTCCCTATAGCTTGCAAAAGCATACTGCACAGGAGCCTCTGTAGCCATAATCGCAGGCAGCATTGATACATTTTCTTCATTACCGTGTGTGAATCCCCACATATTTGCTTCCCAACTATAGTATTTCCTGGGGGATGCATTGTTGTTAACCGTCACTCGTTTGTTGTTGTGGAATTGGGCTTCTAGCACCTTGCCCAGCCATTGATTCGAGTAGCGATCATGATTGCCATGAACCATGATTACATCAGTACTTGCAACAGAAGCAAAACGCTCGACTGCTTCAATGGCGTACTGACATCGTAGATCAATACCTCTCGCCCAATGAACCGTGTTCTCTTGCGGTGTGCCAGCCGTTGTATTGCCATGCACGTTATCTGTGTTTCCAAAGTCGTTCCCGATGACAAACATAATTCGACTAATGTTCAGGCCAAGCCCCAGTGCCGTTTCAATCATTTCGTCTACGATCTGTGTGTATGTTTTGCCCCCGTTAAACACAGCCTTGTCGATATGAGCGTCATACAAAATCGGAACAAGTAGATGTCCATCAGTTTGTTTTAGTGGAGTAAATTCACGATAAACCGGAGCGTGGGCCTTGATTTGTTCGAGAATAAGTTCTAGGTTGTCTTCGTTTACCTCTTCGCGTACCCATTCTGCGCCGTACCAAGTTTTATCATTTGTTGCCGTTGTTTTTATTCTTTTGGGTTGGTACTCTTGGCTAATACCAAATCTTTCGCGCAACAACTCAATGACATCTGAGTTTGCAGAATCTAGTGCAACAACTCGTTCGTCTAGTAATTCTAGTTTTGAATTCTCTTTCTCTTCTCGGATTCTATCAACAGTTCTCTCAAATCTTTTTCGACAGGCATTTCCGCTTAACTCGACATCAAATCGATCATTAATAATATCAGAAATTGTTTCCCATGTTGTCTGTTCGTCTGGATTGTTTCTCAGGTCATAGATAAACAGATTAATAGCTTCATTCTGTTCGTTACTTAATATGGTCATGTATTACCCCGTTTTTTGTATTTGTTGTATAGTTGACTAATACGTTGGTTAATCTGCATAGTATCTCCTGATTGATTTTTTTAACTGATTTCATCCTCACAACCCATCGCACCTTCGTCGAGGGCGACTTGTAACGTTTTCCATGTTGCCTCCGTAAGCGAGGCACGATCAATCCACGCGGCTTTAGCCACCGCCCGTAGTAGCTCCTCGCGCCGCTTAAACTCGGAAAGCCGGGCTTCGAGATCAGCCCGTTCTTGTCGCCATTGCTCCACTTCTTGCGGGGTTGGCGCTGTGCGAAAGTCAGCGTTTAGAACATCATCCATTGTTCGATTGTCGCTTGTCGTTTTCATTCCGTCATCATCCCGGCCGCTAGTTCTGTGTACTGTGCCGCTTGGACAAGTATCTCATCTGCCATTCTGCACATTGATGCGTGAAAATTCTTAGGGTCAAAGTGGTTGTCAAAATACCCCTCTTCCCAATTTGCATCATTCCACTTCGGTATAAAATTTAGGTCGATTCGTGTACCGTTACAAGCCCATTCAATAACCAGCGCCAGCAGCGCCATGTTGGCGGGGTCGTAGAGGTTCGGGTATTGCCCAGCCCAACCGATGACATCACCATCAAGGCTTTGCCAGGGAAATATATCATTATCAGATTCGTCTAGAACATGCGCCGGGAATCCTTTGGGCGTATCCTCTAGTTTCCACCCGCACAGCCGCGCCAGCATGACGCTCTTTTCCTGGTCGCTTATCTCGCTACCTCTTAATGCTTTACTGCTCATTCCATTATTCCCCTTTGTCATGTTTCGTGTAAAAACTTTTGTTATTTTAACATAACATGTCAACATAACAAAATGGTATGAATGTACTATGGATTGCAATTGACAATTTCAAATGGAGTATAGAACCCTGTAGCGGATTTTGTTTCCTGTTCTGTGGATAAAGCATATATATACTCACCAGGGAGTAACCCGCTTGTGTCAACAAAAATTGGGTAGTTGAAATAAGTGGTGTTATCCACCAATCCAGACACGGCAATATCAGGTGGAGGGAATATTTTAGCGAAGTTCAGTGTGTCTGCATGATAAATCGTTTCGGCATAAGTGCTAATTGCCCATCCGCCACGATTTATTCCTTTTACATTAATAATAAGTGGTTCATCAATACAAACAATATCGCTAACCGGTGACATCTGATCGTCTAATGTATTGACAAAAACAAACGATGGGTCTTTGGATAAAACACGAATGGTTATCAGCAAGTTAGCTACGCCAGCTAACAGCAACAATATCAGTACAGATAGCAGTTTCCAGTTTCCCTTCCAAAAATTAATCATGGGGTTGACAACAAAAAATTAATTATCACTTGCAACAACGTAATAATGGTTAATACACCACCAGCAATGGTGATAAGACGTTTTAATTTATCAAACGATTCTGTACTTGATTTACTTAATGCATCTGCAACAATCGCTCTCTCTCTTGATTCCCGATCTGCTCGTTCTAGCAATGCCTCTATTGCCTCTTGGTTGCTGCTGGCTGTCTTTTGCATGTCAAGCATGAGAGTAATCAGCCCTTTTTGGAAATTCCCAGCCAAGCCGGACGTTCCAAATATGACTCCCCGTATCTCTGCCTGTTCTCTGGAGAGAGTGCCAAAATCGAGTGATAATTGCTTCAAAACTAGCTCCGATGACATTTGCGATTCTGAAAGTTTATTGACTGCACTCTCCAGCTTCCTTAGTTGCTCATCAGATTTCATTTCGTCATTGTTTTTATTAGTTGTCATAATCAAAAAAAACAACCCCTGCAATAGCAAAGCAACAAGCGAGCTACTACAGGGGTTGTTAGCTACTATGATTAGATTTTTAAACCTACGCTACATTGTTCCCGTAAGCTGTGCCAGGAATACCGTTTCTTAGAACAAATTTTGCAAGACCATTGTTTGCATCATTGATAGTTCGATAATCTCCCGATAGAGAGAAAATACCATCGTCGTCGCTACTATCAATCGACTCAAGATACGTCTGAGTCAACGATGCGATTAGTTGCTGGTTCTGACTAGAAGTCAGTTTCCAGGGCGATGTCCAAGTGTTCACCATTGTCATTGAACTTGCCCCAGCCCAATCGTTGTATTCTTCTTCGGAATCAACCAGCATATCAAAACTACCAGTAACTTCTTGACCCAGATAAACTCGCCCCTGCGGATTCTGAGTACCGGCAGCAGTCATGTAATTACGGTTTCCGGCATTGATAGCCATCGTGAAATTGGTGGCTTTGTACCAATTTACACCATTTTTAGTTATTTTTTGCGTCCAGGCAGGCCATACCTTCATCGCAGACGTTGCGGCAAGGGAACCAGCATTGCATGTCGCAGTCGGGTCGCCAACAAGGTTCACTTCACCCATGAACAATCCGTCTTCTTGCGATGCCGGATTGGTGAAAGTTAATTCGGTGACAACCATGCCCAAGTGCATTTTAGATTTAGATGCAGCACCAGCAGTCGGGTCGCCATATCGCTCGATACTAAAAGATGGGTTAGACGTGTTGTTGAAGGTGAATACATGCTCCCAGTATTGAATACCAGTCACGTCAACTGTTCCACCGCCATGAGAGCCGCTAATGCTGATTGAACTTGCACCGATTGCACTAAACGATTGACGAGAGTAGAACGATCCTGCACTTGCAAATGAAATTACTTCACTGGCTGGATTACCATGAGAGTCGATGCCGCTGATACTGATCGTTCCACCGGCAGACGCGCCCTTAATGTCGAATCTCAAAATCGCCCCACCATCAGACGGCTGATTGGTCAGAACCAAAAGTTTTTCTGTCCCACCAACAACCGGCTCTGCGGCAAGTAGACTAAAATTAGTTCCATCTACGCGATTCGTGGACAGACCGCCAAGTGCGCCGTACAGCATTGCGCCCAAAAAGTCTTCGGTTATCGGGAATCCAAACCCACCTTCTGACCATGTACGACCAACCACAGGTGCGCGATTGTTCAATGCGCGTAACCCCGCCTGACCAGCAGGAAAGATAATTGCCTTTTCATCCTGCAAAGACGGAAACCCATCTGTGGTGATGTCAAACCACCTACCACCTTGCCACCAGCCGGGATTCGTACTGGCATTTGGTGCAACGCTCAAGGTGTCTTCAATTGCTACTTTTAATCCCGTCTTAAACGATGCTACAGGATTTGGCATTTTCTCGCCTCCAAAATTGTCTATTTGTCAATAGTACTATTGTACCATAGCGGTTTACATAAATCAATTAGGCAATTAAGCAGTTTCTTTGAATTGCCACTGACAAATGATTCCCACATACGGGGTTGAATTATAAGTTAATAAATTTCCACCAGCGCCATATCTAAGGCTAACTAATGGTGCTTTTTGTAAACCAAGTGACAGTAAATCCTCATACACCGCTTGTTCCTGAAACTTGGCACGAATTTTTTGCATAAACGGGATTGCGTCATTTTCGATATAACGCAACGTCCCACCTTTGTCCATTCTGCTAATTACAAATAAAAGTCCAGTTATATTAAATGTATTCGTCCACACGTTGAAATGTGCTTTTGATTCGTGTGTGCTTTCTGCTGGAAAAAACACAAATGCTGGCAGATTGGCTGGGGTCAATCCATCTGGATTTTGAGCGAACCCGTATGCCATTCTAACGCCATCTATCGTTCTCGCATGTGTGGCTAATTTGTTTATGATTTGTTCTTCTGTTACTCTATTAGCCATTAGAATGCCGTTTTAATTCGCCCTCGTTGGAATCGTTTCAGCTTATCTTGCACATCCAAAGGCCACGTAAAAGGCATTTCGATTGTGCCAAACTGAGGTGTTACCAATTTGGAATAAATGGGATTTTGCGCTTGTTCATACTGCCATTGCGCTAGTCTTACTGTAGCAAACTTAATCTCTGGTTCGACACCCCAAACATACACAGGTGTATCAGATGCATGGTCATGTGCTACTGTGCCGTTTATGCCACGAATCAATTCAACCAGCGATCCGCCATCGAAAGACTTTGTGTAAACAAATTCTTCTGATGCACCAGAACCGATTTTCCATAATTGATTAGATTCATACCGAGGCGATAACCCAATTTCGTTTTCACCAGAACTAGCCGAAACACTTGCGGTGGTAATGGCACTTGCTAAACTTGCTGTTAAAGTTCCGTTACTGTATATCCAGGCATAATCATAGTCTTCATGATAGCCAAGTAGCAAATCTGCATGAATTGCTTGTTGAGTTGTGCCTTGATAATTAAACAATGAGCCAGAATTAGAATTGACTCTTGCTCTATCATATGGCGAACGATTGTAATCATCACCACAGGATAAAAACAAAACACCAAGCCCAAAACCAGATGCTCCATTTAAGTCTGACAACCCTTTTAATTCCAGAACATCGCGGTCAAAACGAACTTCGTCAGACTTAGCGTAATCAAACTTAAAAGTCTTCCGCTCTGGATAGAATTTTCTGCGTGTGTATGAATCAATTGCTCTTGATGCTCTGCGGGTAAAATCGAGAATGCGGTCATCGTCCTGCGTGTTTTGTGATGCAAGTGATAAATAGCTTCTCATTTCCCGTAAGGTGGCGTATTCATTCATATTATGTAAACCAGATGCACCATTTCTGACACATCTGGTCAATTATTACTAGGGCGTAAACAAACTTGCGGCTTTCCACACAGTCCCGGTTGATGCGCTATTCGTTGTATTAATGTAGATATTAGCAAAACTGCCGCCACTACGAAAATACACCGCACCAGATACAGCAGCAAACGCAGGTAATGCAGACCCGCTTGTGATTGGACTGTTACCCATGTTCAGTGTAGCGCCTTCACTAACGCGCATCACCGACCCGCCCTGTTCAGTATAGATCAAACTGTTATACATGATTTCTCCATATTTAGGGCAGGGTATTTGTTATGAATACCCTGCCCCCAAGAACTAAAGGACGTTGCTGAGAACCGTTGTGGTTGACGCTTGGTTGATCGGAGTCTGACGCGGTTGCTGTACAGCCATGAACAATACAGGAGTGATGCTACCAGCGTTGTTGTTGTCATAAGACAGCTTGTACCAAGTTGGACTACCGTTCAGAGCAAAGTTACGAACAACCAGCTTGCTTGCTTGCGATTGAATGCTTGCCCCAATAGCAGCAAATGTGCCGTTGCTAGTGCCAGAGCGCATAACGTTAACCGTGAGGTTCGCGCTGTTCGCTGCAACACCTACCGTAACCGGACCCGAAAAACCGGTCAAGTCGAAGGCGTTTGTCGACCCCGCAGCCGCTACAGCTACAGGAGACAAAGCCAGAATATATTTTACTTCACTACCGGAAAGACCTCTACCTAATGGCATTTTATTTTCTCCTTATACCTTATGCGCTAACTTTCAAAGCCCGGAACATCCAAGGCATGATTACCTGTCCACCCAACCGGCGACGGGCAAAAATAGCAACTTTATTCTTACCAACGGTATCCGTGTCTTCCACTCGCTGAACGGTCATACCGACTCTATCAGCGATTAGATAACCACGC
>ERZ761580.61-NODE-61-length-24170-cov-17.506904_pt1 | contig 24170 bp, 22 predicted proteins | sample MGYA00433097_ERZ761580 | MGnify/ENA primary metagenome ERZ761580 (study PRJEB28899, sample SAMN03785562) | bioreactor sludge metagenome | biome: EBPR Sludge; feature: EBPR Bioreactor; material: 0.22µm filtered reactor supernatant | place: Saint Lucia: Queensland... | reverse complement strand
AGTGTCAATACGTTTTTTAATATATATTTTTAGTGATTGTCAACTAAATGATTTGGCACTTTTTTTGGCAGTGATCCCTGATATTTTGCTCGTGCTCTTCGTTGGTATGGGCGAAGTACGTTTTGTCGTCGTCACCGCTCAAGAAGTATAAATAATCGCCTGGCGCCGGTTTACCCACCGCCCTAAGTGCTGCAATGCCTGGCGAAGCAATAGGACCGGGCGGCAAACCAGTATAGCGGCGAGTATTATACGGCGAATCTAAGTCCACGCTCCTAGCCTGTCCGGTCTTGTCGGCAATATACTGGTACGTTACATCAGAACCAAGCTGCATACCCCTACTTAGTCGAAGTTGGAACACTTGCGCAACCTGAGCGGCGTCGCTAGGGGTAGCAACTTCTCGTTGAATAATCGATGCCAGGGTGATTCCTTGGTAGAGCGAAAAGCCTCGGGCTTGGTACTGCGCCACTAAGTTCTCCTGCTTAATGACCAACTCGAATTGGTCGAAGGTCCGTTCTAGAATCTGTTCCGGAGTCGCGTCAGCAGGAAAGTTATATGTCTCTCCGTAAATATAGCCTTCTAGGTCCGATCCAGCCGGCTTACCCGAAAATAACACTGGCCGGTCATACGTCTTAGTGAGCGCTGTATCTACCTTCGCGGCTGAATAACCAGCGTCAATTAGTACCTGACGGTGTTTCGCCAGTGTCGCCCCTGGAAGGAATGTAATTGAAAACGTATCGGTATTCCCAGATGTCAGGTGCTCCACTATCTTTGGAACGCCGTCGGACTTACTTAAGCGGTAGGCGCCAGACTGCAATTGTCCTGCCTTGCCCTGCAAACGCACATACCATCCGAACGCTGCTTCACTCCGAATCAGGTTGTTTTTCTTTAGTGTCGCCGCTATGGTAGCCGGGTCACTGCCCGGTTCAACCGTCACACGTACTTTCTCAGTGCTGCCGGGTTCTACGGCCGTCAGTGCCTGAGAATACCAGATATACCCCCCAACCACGGCCGTCAGTATAATGCCAATAATGCCCGTGATGAGTGCGAGAACTCGCCGCCTGCCTGACTTTTTCGTCGTGTCCGTTCCTTCCGTAACAACTGGCAAATTCCCGGATATTTGATTACCTGCAGTCGGATTTACCGGCTCCGCCTCCCGTAAATTTGCTTCTAAAGGAACGTTTTGTTGTTGCTGGGCAGGCAATTTTGGTGGACGCTCTTCAGAGCGCTTCGGCGGAACTATGTCACCATTCATAGGTACTGCTCCATATAGTCCTGCAAAATAATCGCGGCTGCTTCGCTGTCAATGTCTGCCTTGTCATACCCCGTACTGCGTGATTTCAGTCGGTTTTCAGCCATAACACTGGTAAGCGATTCATCTTGGAACACGATATCGGCGTCAAAGTCGCGTAGCTTCAATGCAAACTCCTCTACAAAAGCTGTCTGTGCGGTTGGCTCTCCGGACTGGTTGCGTGGATAACCAATAACAATAGTATCGATACGATTATCAATTACTAAGCGCGCCAAAGCTTCAATTTCGTTACCGTTTACCTCTACAACGCCGTGTGGAATAGCAATACGGACACCACTGTCAGCAACCGCTACCCCTATTCGAGCCGCTCCCACGTCCAATCCGAGAAGCTGCTTAGTTTGTGTCATTTACCTTAAATTGTACATTTACTCTTTGTTCGTCGTTCGGTACCGTACCCACCCAGAACGGGAAGAAGTTGACTTCGACATTTTCGATACCCCGTACTGACTGCAGTGCTTCCTGGATTTCACCGGCTTTTTGACCCATCGCAAGTTTTGTAATCTGAGTTTCGTCAAGTTTCGGTCCGACCTTAGCCGTCGCGATGAGTGTTAGTTCGGCGCCATCCTTGGCGTTTGTGACGTCCTGGAATTCAGCTTTTGACTTACCAGTATCGTAGACACGCTGATTCGACTCCGCGGTAAGCTGCTTCTTAAAGTATGCGTTCAAATAGCTGTCGATTTCGTCGGTTTTAAGACCGTATATGCCGTACACAACAGTTGCGGTCAGTGTAGCGTTCCCACTGGTGGACTCAGCACCGATGTCGGGCGTGGATTTTACGTCATTGTAGTCGACTCGGTAACTGCCATCAATGTATTTCGCGCCCTTAAGCGATGATTTAAGCTGTGACTCCATATCCTTAGACTCGCCGTCAGCCAACTCATCCTTCGCCTTCTGCACATCTTCGGCAGTAACCACCTTTACAACTTTGTCTGTTCCGCCCGATGTTGGGGCGGTAAAGCTTGCAGAGGCCCCGTTCGGCGCACCGGTTAGACTTCCGGACGCCGCATTGTATTTAGCACCGCCTTCTATTGCAGTCACACCAACTGTCGCACTACCCGGACACGCTACCGGGAAGCAACTTCCACCCAGCGTACTAGCCGGTATTACTACCGTGCTATTCGTTACGAAAACCAATCCACCGCTAGCAGTAAGTTGTGTTCCGGCAGGCACCGATGTGCTGGTCTGCGACTGTTGAGTGATTTTGACGTTACTCGTCGCTTTTTCTCCGACATTCTTTGAACCTGAAGCCGCGAAGTCGACTGATTTTTTCTCGCTCTTCACTGCTTTAACGGCTTTTATGGTGTTCTTCGAAAGGTCGGTCAACAGCTTATCGCCAACCGTCACTTTGGTATTCACCGGTGAGTCGTTCGTTTTGGCCGACACAACGATCGTCGCGCGCGGCGCAAACACGATAGCCCACACCATAAACGCAATAAGCAGGATTCCGCCACCAACAGCCAAAAGCATCTTTTTACGGAAGGTATTGAAGTTCGGCACTTTCACACCAGACTTCGCACGGGCGGATTTGGCCGGCTGGCCGGCTTTTGGTGGCTTCGCCAAATCACCGGGGTTAAATACCGGAGCAGCCGCGATTTCATCTACAACGTCATCTTCTGGCAAACGTGCATGTTCGCCGATTGGCAGCTCATTGCCATCAATCACGTCCTCGCCATCATCCACCTCAAGTGCTGCAATCGGTGCCAATTCCGGTTTTGACTGCAAGTTTTTAGCGACCGGAAGCTTAGCAGACGCAGCCAGACCCATGAGGGCGTGGTTATTCGTAATAATGACTAGTCGCTTGTCACTTTGTTCGGCAGCACGGCCCAAAAGGCGCAGGTTTACAGCAGACTGCAACACGCCGATGCGCTTAGGTGGTACAAGCGCGACGATCTTTTCTTTCGAGGCTTTGACCTTCGAAATAATCGCTGTGATGTCGTCTTCGACATCGATGTATATGACGTCTTTGTGCATCTGTTAAATTCGTAGAATCCGGTTTAGTTTTTCTTTGATAGAACCATCGTCGGCACTGCCCATCATTGTATCATAGCCGACCCTTAAGAGACCCATGGCCGTAATGAACGTGTGGTCGGTCACGCCACCGGTGGTGTCTTCGATTCCAATCACCTCGCGCGGCGAAATATGGTGTACGCTCGGACGTTTGGTAAACGGCAGTTCCTTGTACCATTCCTTGCTTTCCAGCGCTTCGACCAACTTCTCAAGACTTGAGCCACCGCCACATAGCAGAATGCGGTTCGGCAAGTGGTCGACAGAATCGAATTCGCTAAGCGCCAGCTCGACGCCAGCCAGCCACACCTCTATCGTCTTATCAATCGCCGCTTCGGCCTGTTTTTTGACCGACGGCTTAATGTTCTCGTGACCGAGGTTCACCTTCAGCTTTTCTGCATCACCGTATGTCAAGTCCATTTCGCTGGCAATCGTACGAGTAAAGCTTCGCCCTCCTATGCCGAACATCTTAGTGCCTTCAACACCGCCGTCGTTCACTACCGCGATATCGGTCGTTCCACCACCGACGTCGGTTAAAATGGCGGTAAAGTTGCTGCTGGCATCGTTACCCAGCACGCTTCGACTGACCGCGAACGGTTCGGCGGCGACAGCGATAAGTTCAAGCGCCAGTTCATCAGCGACGCGTTCCAGCGCCCCAATGTGAACCATCGGCGCGAACGCCGTATAAATCTGCACCGCCACGTCCTTGCCCTGAAACCCGATTGGGTTACTCACCTTGTAGCCATCTATGTGAATCGACACGAGTGCTGAGTTTACCAGCTTCACCTCGACTTCTTCGTTGCCGGTTTCAAGCGCGATCTGCTTTTGGGCTTTGCCCTGGGCGCGTTCCTGGACTTTTTCAATGATGAATTCCATTTCAGAGACGTCGAGCGGCCGGTCGGGCTGCGGCCGTCGGTAGCGGATCGTGTTAGTCACACCTTTGACCAGCTCGCCTGCAATACCGATTACGACGCGCTTAGCCTGCAGGCCGGCTTGTTCTTCGGCGTCTGAGAGCGCCGCTTCACAGTTCTGTACCACGCCTGCAATATCGGCAATGGCGCCGGAATGCATGTCGCTGACGTCTTGGCGCTTGCGACCGACGCCGACGATCTTCAGCTGATCATCTTCAACGCGCGCTATCAATGCTTTCACGAATTCAGTTCCTATATCGAGCGCGACGATGTGCTGCTTATCGTCGGATTCTTGGCGTCGTTGGTTCAATTCACGAAGTTTTTCGAATACCATAAGTGCTTTCATTATATATCAATTGGCAAACCGAAGGTAGAAATATTGTATTATTTTAAGGTTTGTGGTATAATATAAATAATGAATAACGAATTTGACCTTGCCAAACTTGAAAAAATGTCGCGTGCCGAAATTATCAGCGATATCGGCGAGGACGTTCGTACTCTTATTCGGGCACACGAAATCAGCCGTGAACCAGATGAAACTGAGTCCAGTACCGTATTCGATCTGACTGATACAAGCTGTGTGCTCCCCCAGTCGGTCATGAGCGCACTGACACCAGGTACCGAAATTGAAGAAGTTATTTTTCCTATCCGTATATCTAACACCCGCGAGTCTGCAGTCGTGGAATGTACCTTGACTGGAATGACTGCAGATGGCGATCCGCTAACTGTATTCGTGACCGAAAGTGACGGTGAATACGGCGCGACGATGATTGTCGCTGATTCTGAACCGTTGCCTTTGCCGGTAAGCCCATCTAAAGAAGAGATTACTACGCTGCTCGCCAGTATATTCGCTCCTAACAAGCGAGGTGACTACGCCCCTTTTGCCGCCCTTGACCTACACGACCGCCGTGTCGCGCGTAACATCGAGGAAGCACTGCAAAAGCATGCTGGTTGGTATTTTTCTAATCAAGTGTACGTTTCGAATGATGAATCGCGACCATACCGGATTGAATATGTTGTGCGTGACGGCACGATTGATTCGGCGACCGTCATACGCCCGCACGCTAAAACATCCGACGCACTTGCACTCGATTTCACAAATTCAGGCATTACCGAAGAATTTGACCTTGCCGCGCTCGACGGTGCTCGCCTATACGAACTAGACAGCTCCGGCATTAGTTCGGAAGTCGACTGTTCCACCGAAATGCTCATATCGCTCGATGATTTCATTAAGGGCTTACGTCAGAATTTCGGTGCAGGCACGCGAGAACTTGCATCCTCACAGCTCGATCAAATCGACCCCAACCCTGAGAATGATTACCTAGACCATCAGGGAAAACAATTCCGAGCTGGAGACGACTTTAAAGACTAGGCAAGGACAGCCTTGATGCGTCGAATGCCGGCGCTTGAAGCTTCTTCTTTGGTAATCTTAAATCTCTTACCGTCTTCGAATAGTTGCAGGGTATGGTCAACATGCGGACCACCACAGATTTCAAAGCTGAATGGTCGCTCGTCTTCGGGCGCGTTTTTGTCCTTCATAGAGTAGACTTTTACTGTGTCGCCGTAGCGGTCGCCAAACTGGCCAAGCGCACCAAGTGGCCCGGTTGCTTCTTCCGTTGGGTATTCGGCAAAGCTAATTTGTAGGTCTTTTGCAATTTCGCGGTTCACGATTTCTTCGACTTTATCAAGCTGTTCGCGGGTTACCTTTTCGGGGTGACTAAAGTCAAAGCGTAGGCGTTCTTCAGTAATATTACTGCCACGCTGCACAACGTGGTCACCCAACACTTCGCGCAGAGCCTGGTACATCAGGTGTGTCGCGGTGTGGTACTTTTTGTGCTGCAAAGTCTGGCCACCCAGGCCGCCTTTGAACGTGCCTTTGGCAGCAGTCTGCGAGCGTTCGCGTTGTTCCTGCATTTTGGCGTTAAATTCTTCGCGCCAGTTTTCGGACAACTCGAGACTTTGCTTATACGCCTCTTCGGTCGAAAGTTCGACTGGAAATCCATATGTGTCATACAGAGTAAACAGTTCTGTTCCTGTAAGGCCTTTTTCGGCGAAGCGTTGCAGTTCTTTCAGACCCTTTCGAAGCGTCTGGCGGAAAACTTTTTCTTCCTTAACGAGTACGGCAATGACTTCCTCACGCTTTTCAGCCACTTCAGGAAAGTCGTCGTGATACATGTCGGCAATTACCGGCACGACCTGCTCTAAGAAGTTCTGTTCGATGCCAAGTTCGAACGCGAAGCGGATCGCGCGGCGCAGCAAACGACGCATAACATAACCTTGCTCTTTGTTGCTTGGCACACAACCATCAACAGCTAAGAACGTGGCTGCACGCAAATGGTCGGCGATCACACGCATGGCGTTGGTGTGGGCGTCGTAGGTCTTGCCACTGAGTTTTTCGAGCTTTTCAATAATCGGCCACATCAGACTGATCTTAAATACGTCCGGGTCGTTCAGTTTGGCGGCGGCAATACGTTCTAAGCCGGAACCATGGTCGATGTTTTTTTGTTCGAGTTCTTCGAACTTGCCATCACCAACTTTTCGGTAGGCCATGAACACGTTGTTTCCGATTTCCATGAACCGGCCACAGTCGCAGTTCGGGTGGCAGTGTTCGCCGAATTCAGAGTTGTGCGGCGTGCCAAAGTCGTAAAACATTTCGCTGTCCGGACCGCATGGGTCACCGATTGGCGTGCTTTCTGGGGCGCCGTTACGGCTCCACCAGTTCTTGCTGCCATCGTAAAAGAAAATCCGCTCACCTTTGTTGATGCCGCGTTTGTAACCGTCTTCTTCACTCCCTATGTCGGCTTGACCACTCGACAGACCCTTTGATTCGAAAAGGCTTTTCCATACGTCCGCCGCCTCGGTGTCTTTTGGAATATCGTATTCAGGTGCGCCAATAAAGCAGGTAACGTAAAGCTTAGACGGGTCGAGCTGAACGACTTCGGTCAAGAATTCCCACATCCATTCGATCTGCTGTTTTTTAAAGTAGTCGCCCATGCTCCAGTTACCGATCATTTCAAAGAACGTGGTGTGGCGGTTGTCGCCGATATCGTCGATATCCTGGGCGCGAAGACAAGTCTGGCTATCGACAATACGTTTACCGTTTGGGTGCGGCTCACCAAGCAGGTATGGAATCATCGGCTGCATGCCACTGCCGGTAAACAAAGTAGTCGGATCGTCTTTTAAAACTAGCGGCGCACGCTTTATAACGTGGTGGCCCCGGTCTTCAAAGAACTTCAAATAAGCATTTCGGATTTCTTGGGCGTTCATCTCTGTTATTGTACCACGATACCGCCACCTAAACAGACGTCGCCGTCGTAGAGAACTGCGGATTGCCCTGCCGTGACGGCGCGCTGTGGTTCAGTAAACGCCAACGTGTCACCGCGCAGTTCGCAATCGACAACAGGTGCACGGTGACGGACGCGTACTCGATACACTCCATCTTTCGGTGTACTGTTTACCCAGTGCAGGCTCGATAGTTTGATTTCTTTGAGCCACAGCGAGTCATCGTTTAGATTCGTACTTACATATACTTCGTTCTTTTCCATATCTTTGCCGACCACGTAATACGGCAAGCCGCCGCCAACATCCAAACCGTGTCGTTGACCGAGCGTATAGAATATTGCGCCGTCGTGCCGGCCAAGGACTTTGCCGCTCTGCCGGTCGATAATATCGCCCGGTTCGGTTGTCACGTACTGACTTAGAAATTCGCGCATACCGATTTGGCCAACGAAGCAAATGCCGACGGAGTCTTTTTTAGCGGCGGTGGTAAGCCCGCGCTCTTTGGCCATTTCACGTACCTGAGGTTTTGTGTAACCGCCAAGAGGGAATAAGGTCTTTTTTAGCGCCTCCTCACTTACGCGGTACAAAAAATAGGTTTGGTCCTTGTTTTCATCCTGCGCCTTAAGCAGCCGACCGTTCTCAGTCTTGGCATAATGACCCGTTGCCACAAGTTCAGCGCCGTCTTCAAGAGCCGTTTCTAAAAACAGTTTGAATTTAATCTCTTGGTTGCACATGATATCTGGGTTTGGCGTGCGACCAGCTTTGTACTCATCAATCATATAGTCGACGACTTTTTGCTTATATTCGGCCTCGAAGTCGAAGACTTTGAAGTCGATACCCAAATGCACTGCCACCCGTTTAGCGTCGGCCAGGTCATCTGCCCATGGGCAACGCATACCTGGTAGGTCTTGCGTCCAGTTCTTCATGTACACGCCCGTCACATCGTGACCGGCTTCGACTAAAAGTGCGGCGGTAAGCGAGGAGTCGACGCCACCGCTCATGCCGACGTAAACTTTACTCACCTACTTTCCCCAGCGTAGAAGGCGATGATTTTAACGATTTCTCCACCAGCCAACCACCAACCACGCGGTGTCAGCCACCAAATGCGTGACCAGTCAGGGTCGTCTGGTGTCGGGTGATTCACGATAGTAATGCCGTCACCGGCGAGAGCTTTGAATTCTAGGCTAGCACGACGTTGATGGTACGGCGATGTCACTAATATGACGCGCTTCGCTCCCCCGCCGCCTACTTTTACCAGAAGTTCCTTGGTGCGTTCGGCGTTTTGCTTGGTTGTTTGCGAGAATGTTTCGACTTCTATGTCACGCGCCGGTACTCCTGCGTCAATGGCCTGGTGGCGCATAACTTCGGCATTGCTTGGACCGCTTGTGTCTGCGGCGGCTCCAGAGAATATCAGAGTATCGGCCCAGCCTTTTTTGTAAAGCTTTATGGCCTCGGCAGCTCGGACCGACGTATTGCCCCCGCTAACGGCGACTATAGCGTCGGCAACCTGACAACCGTTCTTTTCAGATACGACCGGACAGTTCGCCAGGTCGTCGGGGGTCAAGTAAATACTGACGACAGTGATGACAATGACGAATACGCCTAGGACGGCTAGTAGGATATTACGCACGGCCAGTCCTTTGGAGTTCGCGGGTGATTTCTTCGACTATGATTACCGTAGCTTGCTCGACCGTCGCTTTATCGGACAATCGTCCGAGCGTGATACGTAAGCTGCCGTCGGCAACGTCGTCTGGCATTCCAATGGCAGTGAGCACATGGGATCGTGTGCCTTTGTTCGCAGCACATGCGCTGCCAGTCGCGAGGAGTACACCCCGGGCTTCTAGTGCAAAAACGATACGCTCGGCGTCGAGCCCAGGAATCGAAACATGAAGCGACCCCGGCAAGTGCTTTTTGGGATGACCCGACATAACAAGTTGATCAAAAGCGTTCATAAATTCCGCCTGCATATAGCCGCGCAGTTCCTGCAATCGGGCCGATTCAGACTTTTGGTGCTCATGAGCCAGTTCAGCGGCACGCGCAAACCCTATTACTCCTGCCACGTTCTCGGTACCACTTCTCAGTCCGCGCTCCTGTCCACCACCGACGATAATCGGATTTAACCGAACGCCAGGGCGTGCCCATAGTAAGCCAACTTGCTTTGGACCATACATCTTGCCTGAATTAAGGGTTAGCATGTCAACGCCAAGTCGGGCCACATTAACATCAATCTGACCAAACCCTTGCGAGGCATCGCAATGGAAGACAATTGGGTCATGATTACCGGCGTCAAGGCGGCGTTTCCGCTCGAGTTCGACTACCGTCGCGATATCACGTATTGGTTGGATCGTACCGATCTCGTTATTTGCCAACTGAACGCTAACCAATCCCGTGTCCGGCGTGATAGCTGCGGCGACTGCCTCGGGTCGCACGATGCCCTTTTCGGTTGGAGCAACAAGCGTATGGTTGTGTCGCTTCGCGGCAGCAAGCACGGCGTCGTGCTCAATAGCCGAGGTTACGACATGCCTGTCGGTAGAGCCAAGTGCTAGGTTTATAGATTCAGTCGCGCCGGCGGTAATAACAATGTCGTCACCTTTGGCGCCGAACGTCGCGGCCAAACGCGACTTAGCGTTTTCGTAATCACGGCGGACCTGTACGGCCGGTGCGTACGGGCTTGACGGGTTGTAAAACTGCTGCGAAAAATACGGCGTCATGGCCGCAAGCACCCGCTCATCGACTGGTGTCGCAGCAGCATGATCAAGGTAAAATAGTTGATCGGTCATTATGTATTATTATACCAGTCGCTACAGAGGTTGGCGGGTCTTCGGGTCGCGGTGATAGACTGCGCGCATAACCCGCTCGTAGTACAGGTTGATGGCCGTAAGCAGATTGTTCAACTCTCCGCCTTCCAGGTAACTATAGCGTGCGCCTTCCTGGGCTTTCAGTACCTTGTCGCCCTGGATTTCGTATCGGGTGGTAGCCGAGACTTGCTTGCCGTCTTTATCCTTGTATTCCTCGTACCAAATGCAGGTTTTTTCGTCGAGACAGAAAAACTCCCGGCGGTGTCCTTGTGGCACTGGCCCAAATAGTTCACGGCCGATATTGCTTTCAAGCTGAATGAGTTCACGTTCGCCTAGTTTTTTAAGACCCGCCGTGTTTTTCGGCATCTTCAGGTACGACAAGTCGTTTGTGTCGCCAATAAGGAGTGTCAATGCTTTTTTAAATACACTCATGCCGCTTCCTTTAAGAATGGCTTATCTTCGTTCACCATGCGCTCTTGGCGGACCTTATGGAGTTCGACGAGCTGTAAGGCGGCATACTCTACAGGGGTCAATTGACGCTCGGATTCAGCAGTAACGGAGTAATCATAGGCAGATTGCACGGCGCGTTCGGCTTCGATTTCAGACTGCGGCCTCAGGCCTTCACGTGCCTTTCGAAACTCCAGTACATTGCCGTCGTCAAAGACGGTTGAGTTTTCTTGGCGGGGCGGCGTGAACGTATCGCCTGGCATTCGCTGGTTCTCCTGTCGCGTTTAATAGTTACTTCTTTGGAGTTTTGGTGTTTTAGAGATCGCTGTTAGATAGAAAACAGCTGTGATGCGTTCGTTGATGTGACTCGTGCGAGGTGTTCGAGTTCTACCCCACGCTGAGCAGCGTGATACTCGGCCACATTCCTCACGAACGCTGGCTCATTTACTTTACCACGGTGTGGCGTAGGTGTCAAGAACGGAGCATCTGTTTCGAGCAGCATTTTCTCGAGGGGAATCGTGTCGAAGAGTTGCCGCTGACTGTCGTCTTTCGTGAATGTCGATATACCGTTCACGCCAATGTAGAGTCCTTCAGATAGCCCTTTCTCTAAATTAGCCTGATTGTCTGTAAAACTGTGCAGTACCCCCCGAAGACTATGAAAGTTGGCAAATATTGGCCAAAAGTCATCAAAGGCGTTTCTGACATGGAACGATACTGGCAAATTGTAGTCAACAGCCAGTTGTAGTTGCTCTTCCAACGCACGCACCTGAATGTCACGCGGGCTGTTATCGTAATAGTAATCAAGACCAACCTCGCCGATTCCGACAAGTTTTTCAGGTTTCTCCGCCAGAATTCGTGCGATGTCTGACCACCCGTCTTTTACATCATGCGGATGTACGCCAACCGTCGCCCAAGTGTTGTCGCGACTCGCGACAAATTCAACCGCTTCACGAGAAAACGCTTCATTCGTTCCGATACAGATCATGCTAATACCGGCCGCAGCTGCTCGTTTGTATACGGCTTCTCGGTCGGTCTCGTAAAAGCCCGACTCGTGTATATGACAGTGCGTATCGGTGAACATCATGCCTGCGGAGGAGTTGGCTGAGCCGGAGCTGGAGTGGAAGCCTGGTGAGCCTGCCCTGTGTACTGGTAAATCTTCGGGAATAGCACGCCGGTCGCTGAAACCACGACACCGGTTTCAAACATATCGTGAATGGCTTTTGCGGTCGTTGGCATGAAAGGAATCAACAGGTCACCGATTTGCAGAAGATTGCCGACACAGTGGGCTAGCACTTCAGTCAGATGTGGTTCGGCATCGGGGTCTTTGTCTTTATGTTTGGCGATTTCCCATGGCTTCACGTCGTCGATGTATTTGTTGAGTGACCGAACCATAGTCCAGACTTCATCAAGCGCCTTGTTGAATTCCAGTTTTTCGAACGCGCTATGGTAAAGTTTCATGTCGTGTTCGCCGAGTGGTGCGTCACCAATAACGCCGGCTTGGTACTTGGTTAGCATGTTCGCCACACGGGCAACTAGGTTTCCAAGATCGTTAGCAAGCTCGGTATTGTACGCCATTTCAAATTTTTCCCAAGTAAAGTCGCCGTCGTCTTGTGTGGGGATATGACGCGCGAAGAAGTAGCGGAAGGCGTCGACGCCGTATTGGTCAATGACATCATTCGGGTCGACAACATTACCGACAGTCTTGCTCATTTTAGCGCCCCCAACGTTTACAAACCCATGAACGAGTAGCTTTTTCGGCAGGCTGACACCAATACCAAGCAGCATGGCAGGCCAGATACCAGCGTGAAAACGCAGGATGTCTTTGCCCACTACTTGTATGTCCGCCGGCCAGAACTCCTGCCATTCTGGCTTATCTGGATAGCCCAGGACCGTCAGATAGTTACTGAGCGCGTCAACCCAGACGTACATGATCTGTTCAGGGTCGCCAGGCACGGACACGCCCCAGGTCAGGTTCTTTTTTGGCCGTGAAATCGATACGTCCGGCAAGCCATCTTTGATCAGGTTGAGGAACTCATGCTTGCGGAATTCTGGCACGATCTGCATTTTGTTAGTTTCAATCGCCTCACGTATGCGGTCCGTAAATTCACTGGTCTTCAAATAGTAGTTTTCTTCAGCTACCTGTTCGTACGGCGTCTGATGGTCGGGACACACGCCTCCGGTCGCTTCGACTTCTTTGTCGGTAAAGAACGCTTCGTGGCCCATACAGTACCATCCCTGGTACGTGCCTTTGTAAATGTGCGGCTGAAGCTGCTGCCAAATGTATTGGACAGCGCCTTTGTGGTGGCCATCGGTCGTACGAATGAAGTCGGTGTATTCGGCACCAACCTTTTTCATGAGTGCTTCGAAGTTGGGGTACATTTTGTCGGTGTAACTTTGCGGGTCCAGACCGGCTTCGGCTGCTTTGGCTGCGATTTTGTTACCATGTTCGTCCGTACCTACCTGAAATCGCACCTGTCGGCCGTTCTGGCGTTGGTAGCGGCTCCAAATGTCAGCAAGCAGGTAATCGAGCGCGTTACCGATATGTGGCGTGCCGTTCACATACGGAATCGCCGTCGTAATGTAGAGATTCTTTCCCATCGCTACCAGTATAACAGAGAGGGCGGTTACTACCTCATCAGGGTGACGACTGCTTGGCGCCCATCAGTTTCGCGGTTGCCTTTTAAGAACTCACTGTGCGAGAAAAAGTTCCGATCCTTTGTGGTGTCTGCCCCGTCTATCACTATATTTCCGTTCGGCACATTGGCCTGTTCCAACTGCTCAAGTGCCACCTCATACATGCTGCGATTATTGAAGTCGTGAAGTGGATAGTTTTCGCGGCCGGCGGCCGGGCTGAGCCACACTTGGATATCTTCAGGGTTGCTGCCGAACTCTGTTTTCATGAACTCGACTATCTTCGTTCCGCCCTGCTGGGCTAGGTTTTGCCGTCCAAGGTGAGCCAGCCCGAGTACTTGCAGTCTTTCGTCGAACAGGACAGCCCCTATACAATCCGCCACGGGCAGAAATAGGGCGAGCCGTTTGCCCCGTGTAAACAACGCATCCGCGACAATGCTCGACTCGAACGCCATACCATCACCAGCGTGCTCCAATGAAACCTCGTAGTATCGGCAGTAATCATCGCCTTCGTACTTCAAATGAACAAGTACGGATTGCTCTAGTGACGTTCCTTGCCGCTCTAAAAATCGCTGCCTGTTGTTTCGCCGTGTCATCTCATCGACCGATTTCGACATTGACCCGTCGTGAAGCGACGATATGGCGATGAGTACCGAACTATCCATTGAACGACCTTGCAAGCCGTAGCCAATCATCAATCGATACGTCTTCGGCCCGTACATCTGGTGAAACGCCAGCTTGTTTAAGCAGCGTTTCGGCGACAGGCTTTTCAATGCCAAGTCCGCCCGCCAAGCTTGATCGGAGCTTCTTGCGCTTTTCAGAAAAACCGGCCTTTACTACGCGAAAGAATTGTCGCTCATCTTCGACCAGAACTAACGGTGCCGGGCGGGTACGCAAAATGATAACCTGTGAATCGACCTTCGGCGGCGGCGTAAAGAATTCCCTGGGCACTTCGATACCTAGTTCGGTTTCGGCATAAACCTGCGCAGATATGCCAAGTAGACTCAAATCACCAGGACCAGCAGCAATACGCTCGGCAACTTCTTTTTGAACTAACAGCACCGCCGCGCGTGGTTTGTTTTTCGCGGTCATGAGTTTCTGCACAATTTTTGAGGTGATGTAATATGGCACGTTTGCTACGACTACATAGTCTTTCGGCAAGTCTTCCAAATCGAATGAAAGAATATCGCCAGTCGTGACCGTCAGGTTCTTGCCCGGGAATTGCCCTGGCAACTTGGCTGCTAGTTCTGGGTCGAACTCAACCGCTACCACCTTCCAGGCACGTTGCAGCAGTTCACTGGTCAGCGTTCCGAGCCCTGGCCCGATTTCGAGTACGGTATCGGCTTGCTCAATCCCGGCTTCATCGGCGATAGCACCGAGAATAAGCCGGTCGGTCAGCCAATGCTGGCCAAGTTCCTTCTTTGGACCTTTCATACTTTAACGGTAAGTTACCGGTAGATATCCTGCAAGCCCATTGAGCGGCTACAGCTTGGCCATGGACTCCATCCCCGGCGTTGGTAGGTTAACCACGCCTTTTCGTCTTGAACGGCTGGTGGTGCGACGGATGCGTTCGGATAGCCTCGGTAGCCACCCCAGGTTTGAATATCAAATTGGTAAGCGCCGTAATAGCCATTGCCGGTATTCGACGTATAGCTACCTTCGCAGCTGCGAAGCCGCGCCAATGCTTCGGCAAAACTGCCGCTGAACGTGTTCGTCAGTTTCGTACCGACCGTTTCGACTTGCTGCACCGGCTGCTTGGTGACAACCGACTGAATAACGGTCCGGCTGACTTCTTTACCGTCCTGCATGATAATTTCGTAAGTGACCATTTTTTTACCGTTTACGCCAGGTGTATTAATCTGCTTGTAACCGACGTCACGATTCGCATCTTGGATTTTCTGGGTGTCAAAGGCGACATCTTCTTCTTGGGTTACGGTCTGCTTACCGTTACGCCAAATTGAAAGCTTCATACCGGCAGTGATCTGCGCACTACTGGTCGCCGACATGTCGTCTTTTTCCCCAAGACGAATGTTCTTTTCTTTCAAGAAGTCACCGACGGTTGCTGCCTGGGTGTATACCGTTTCCGACTTGCCATAGAGCGTCAGAGCAACAGGAGTTGCTCGGTCGATTGTCATCCGGATACTCGCGCCGTCCGACACCAGGTTGTTCGAAAAATCGACTGATGCCTGGTCTTCATCCCTTAGTGCGATTCCAGCGTGACCGGCGATTTGTTTCGGTGTCTGGTATGCGCTCATAACCAGTTGCTTGACCGGGCCATCGACAATAACAACTGGTCGCGCCCGGTAAATATTAACTTGGTAATTGTTCGCAACCAGCTCCTCGTCAAGCCCAGGCTCGACACGGTCGTTCTTGTCGAGACGAATATTCGCCTCCGTAAATACTTGGCGCAAGGTCTTAGCGCGCGTTATTAAGCCGTGCTCGGTGTCCCGGTCATGAATCATGATCAGCCGTTCACCATCTCCAACGGCGTAAGCTTTTGGCATCAAAAGCGTGCCCAGCACGCCAAAAACGACTGCGGAGCACAGCAAGAACAAATAGAATGGTGAAACCTTACGTGAAATAACTCTCATACTCTGGTGCGCGATCTGCGCAGAAGAACTTTTTGTCTCAAAAGTACTTACCTAATTATATCAAACATAAGCGTTGTGTCGAAAGACTTACAACCGTTCCAAACGGGCGTACTCGACGTTCAATTTCTTGCTCTGACCACTGTCAAATAGAATAGTCACGGCCATGCCGTCAATATCGACAACAGTTCCGGCGCCGAACTGGTTTGAATGCACACGGTCGTTAATGTCGAACGCCACTTCTTCGGCGTCAAACTCATCGATATGGTGCGAAGCACGCTCGGTCATCGCCACGGCACTACCCATATCGGCAATGAACCGTGAAGGTGGATTGTAACCACGTTGACCGAACTGAAGACGCGAGGCAGCAAAACTAATGTGCAGCTCCTCGCGGGCCCTTGTCATACCAACATAGCAAAGGCGGCGCTCTTCTTCGAGCTCGCTCGGACCGGTCTCGAACACTCGCGAGTGCGGAAAAATTCCTTCTTCCATACCTACCATGAACACCACAGGGAATTCCAAGCCTTTGGCGGCGTGGAGCGTCATCAGTGTCACACTGGCCTTACCTGCCGATTCGTCGGCGCTCGTCATAAGAGCTACTTCGGCCAAAAAATCTGGTAGCGACGCGAAGGTTTTGGCATCTGATACGAGCGAACTGACGTTCTCTTCCCGGTCTTCGGCTTGCGGCGATCCGTCACGCAGGTAGTTAAGATACCCACTGCCTTCGAGAATCCGTTCAATGATGATACTCGGCTCTTCCGTAAGGTCATCGAACTTTCCAAGCAGCTCGCCGAGTTTGGTTAGCGAGTTCTTAGCACGTGGCGTCAGGCCGTCGATTTCGCCCGATCGTCGAAGCGCCTCTATGATATTCAATCCGCTGCCGGCTTGCCAGGTCATAAACCGTTCCAAACTGCTCGGCCCAAGACCACGACCAGGAACGTTCGCGATCCGCGAAAAACTCATGCGGTCATTCGGCTGGTAAATAAGCCGCAGGTAGGCAATGACATCCTTAATTTCCTTGCGGTCATAAAACCGTACCCCGCCGACGATCTGGTACGGAACCCTTGCCTGCAGTAGTGCGCGTTCTAGCGTGTAGCTTTGGGCGTTCGTGCGGTACAGTACAGCGAAATCATCCGGTTTTCTGGCGCCAATCGCGACCTGTGCCGATATGCGGCTAGCCACTAGCCGCGCTTCTTCAGTTTCGTCGTACAGCTCATGAATCTGAACTGGCGACCCTTCGCCTTCGGCCGTCCAAAGTTTCTTGTCAGTGCGCTGGACGTTCTTGGTAATCACGTTGTGCGCCGCTTCTAGAATTGCCCCCGTACTGCGGTAATTCTGTTCGAGTTTGATGACCAATGCCCCTGGGAAGTCGCGTTCGAAGTTTAGAATGTTTGTAAAATCGGCACCGCGCCAACTATAAATACTTTGCCAGTCGTCACCGACCACGCAGATGTTACGTTCTGGCCCAACCAGGCTTTTTACGATGGCATACTGGGCAGCATTCGTGTCCTGGTACTCGTCAATCAAAATATGAACGAATTGCCGCTGCCATTTCTGCCTTACCTCAGGTTGTTCTCGAAGCAGTCGTACCGTTTCGAGCAGCAAGTCATCAAAGTCGAGCGCGCCTGCTTCTTTGCGAAGCGTTTCGTATAACTTATAGATGTCAGCAACCGTTTTTTGGAACGGATAATTTGCCGTGGCCGCGAATTCGTCGGGACCGACCATGTCGTTTTTAGCACTTGAAATTGTCGAGCTGACCACTCGCGGCTTTATTTTTGCATCCGCGACTCCTAAGCTTTTCATCGCCTGCTTAATAAGCCCTTGCCGGTCATCTTCGTCGTAAATTACGAAGTTGGACTGAATGCCGATTTCGTGGCCGTCCTGCCTAAGCAAGCGTACACAAATACCATGAAACGTTCCCATCCATGGCATGAAACCTCGCGTGTTCGGCTGGCCGAGCAGTCCTGACAAGCGTTCGCGCATTTCGCGGGCGGCTTTGTTGGTAAATGTGACAGCCAGTATTTGGTTAGGCCAAATACCCTTTTCACCGATCAGATACCCAATCCGGTGGGTGAGCGTTTTTGTTTTACCACTTCCGGCACCCGCCAAGATTAAAAGCGGTCCGGTTTCTGCTCTCACGGCTTCAGCCTGAGCTTCGTTCAAGCCCTCAAAAAAATTCTTCACTTACTAATAAGTATAACGAAGATGCTTACGGGATAATACCCATCGAGTAAAGAAGCACTGCTGCGCCAGCCCCGACACCAAGAAGCAGAATGACCCAAAGCACCCAAAGCCAACCGGATTTTTTCTTGGCCGGGTGAGTAACTGGTTCCGGGTACTGCGAAGCGTCGTAAATAGCCGCGTGGCTTTGGTCGCCGGTTGATGGATGTGTCTTGTACTGCTTAGCGATTGATGTCGCTCCAAGCGGGACTGCCGGTTCGTCGACGTCCTTAGCGGCGTCTTTCGTGTCGACCGTCTGCGTGGCGACCGGTTCTTCAACTTTCTCTTTCGATTCAATCGCGACCAGGTCACTACTTAGTTCCGGAACTTGTGGAGTTACCGGTGGCTCATCAGCCGAGGAATCTTTGTTTTCTGCATTGGAAGATTCGCTAGGTTCATCTGCGGTCAGTTCGTCCGCCATTTGGGCATCGAACGATGGTTCGGGAGCTGTTGCTTCAGGGTTCAACGGGCGTTTTTCAACCTTGGCATCAGCAATGAACGGCGAATCCGACACTACAGCTGGTGATGGACTAGTAGGTTCTGTGGTTGGTGCTGGTTCAGGCAAGTCGGGCACTTTAGGCGTGGCGTCTAGTTCAAGTGGGTCAGGCATGACATCAAGTACAGGTGCAGACGCCTCTGAAGGAGTTTGGGCTGCGGGTGCAGTGGGCGTTTCAGTGCCAGGGCGAGGTTGTACTGATAGTCCCTCGCGGGATGGTAGTGCCACCGTCTGACGTGGTTTCATGTCTGATGAAGCGTGAACCATGTCCATAAAACGACCACCAGTTCGCTTAACAGCGGGCGTAACAGGAGCAGTGGGCGTAGTAGGTGTCGGTGCCGCACTTGTTGTCACGGCTACTGTTTCTATGGTCGTTGTCGCTGCGGCCGGCGCTGCTGGTTGTGTCGTGACGGCAGGGGTTGATGTTGAAGATATATCGAGTGTCGTTTCTGGCTTCACGTCATCACTACCCTTCGGTGGATCTGCCGGTGCGGTCGCCATGAGCGAGTTCACTGCTTTGTCGAGTTCATCAAAATCGATATCTTTCATGACTGTTTCTTTCCGGCTTCAAAGGCCGCATCAACGATTGCTTTGAACTCGTCCAGCTTCAAGCTGGAGCCGCCTGGCAATAGCCCATCCACTCCGACGGTATTCAGGTAACTGGCGGCATTCTGCGACGATACGCTACCGCCATAAATGACTCGCACATTGTGCGCTGCATCACGGCCGTACAAATGTTCAATTTGACGGCGTATCACGTGCACGGCTTGTTCAACGTCTGCAGGGAGGGCGTTGTCGCCCGTTCCAATCGCCCAAACTGGCTCGTAGGCGATAACCATGCCGGCAACTTCTTCGGCCGTCAGGTTTGCTAGCCCTCCGACAATTTGGTCGTGTAACACGCCGCTGGTCTCTTTGGCAGCGCGTTCGTGGGCCGTTTCGCCCACACACAGGATAGGCGTAATACTGTTCCTGACTGCAGCCTGGACCTTATTACGGACATCTTTGTCGTGTTCGCCAAATATGTGGCGTCGTTCTGAATGACCGATAATCGCGTAGCTAGCAATTCCTCGCAGCTGGTGGGCGGACACTTCGCCGGTAAACGCGCCTTCGTCCTTCCAATACAGATTCTGTGCCGCCAGCTTGAACAGTTTGCGTTCAACCTGAACGCTAAGAGACTGCAGTGCGAGTAGGTTAGGTGCCAATACGATTTCAACATTACGGTGTGGCTTTAGTTTTTGGCCGAGCTTATGCAAATACAGACTGGACTCATGCACCGTGAGGTTCATTTTCCAGTTGCCAACGATCAGTTTTTTATTGCTCACCCTAGTAATTTACGCTTACGCTTATATTTGCTCTTAGTGTACAGAAGTTTCCTTTAAGCGTCCAGAAGGTACTCAATGCCAGGTAATTTCTTCCCCGCCATCAGCTCTAAACTTGCCCCGCCGCCGGTTGAAACGTGGCTGAAACTCCCCCCCTTTTTCTTATCCCAATGAAGGGCGAAGTCTGCTGTGTCACCGCCGCCAATGACCGACGTTATATCCGGGTGTTCAGCCAAGGCTTCAGCAACCGCGGCCGAGCCTTTAGCAAATACGGCGAGCTCAGCGTACCCCATAGTACCGTTCCAAATTACCGTGCCAGCCCGCCTGATTGATTTGACGTAGCTTTCAGCGGTACGAGGGCCGATGTCCAATATGATGTCGCCTTCTGCGACCTCGCCCGTTGCAATATGTCGCACGTCGACCGGCCGCTCGATCCGCGTAGCGACCGTAACATCGGTCGGAAGTCGTAGGAATTCGTCCGCTTTGGCATCGCCGACTTTCTGGCGGACGGCGTCGAGTATTTTTTTAATAACCGTACCTTGGTCATTCTCGTATTTGCTGGCACCGACATTCACGCCACTATCCGCCATGAACGTATTCGCCATGGCGCCCCCGATGAGTATAGTGTCGGCCTTGTCGACCAGTTGTTCGATTACCCCGATCTTGTCGCTTACCTTGGCGCCGCCCATAACCGCCACAAGCGGCCGCTTGGGGTCACTCATGGCACCGGTAATCGACATATATTCCTTTTCAAGTAATAACCCTGCCACTGAAGGAAGAAAAAGCGTGATTGCTGCGGTCGAGGCGTGGTCACGGTGCACCACACCAAACCCATCCTGTACGAAGTAGCGTGCGCCGCTGTCACGCGCCAGCCTGTGCGCGAAATCTTCGTCATTAGCCTCTTCTTCGGGGTGAAAACGCAGGTTTTCCAGCACGATAACGCCACGTTTCGGTGCCCGTTTTATGGCCATACGAACTTTGTTGCCGACCGTCTGGTCGACAAATCGGACTGGTTCGCCAAGCAGCTGTGCCAGACGAAGCGCTGCCAGCTCGAGACTCAGCTTTGGGTCGCGACCTTCGGGCCGCCCCAAATGAGAGATAATGACCACCTTACAGCCATCTTTGAGTAGTCGTGTAACGGTAGGTAAGCTGGCGCGAATCCGAAAATCATCGGCAATCGTGCCGTCGCTTTTTAGTGGCACGTTGTAGTCCGCCCGAAGCAATACCGTTGTGCCTTCGAGCGGAACATCAGAAACAGTTTTTTTGAAGAATCGCATGCCCACCTTTTACTCTTTAAGCTTATTCTAGCACGCGCACGCGGATGGTATCGGTAGCGCCGACAACCCCAGGCTGACGGCCACTCACAATGACGACCGTAGCCTTTTCGGTATCAAAGAAATTCTGTCGCTGTAGCTCACGCGCCAATTCCAGCCCTGCCGTTTCGCCGTCTGGGCGCACGAAACTTTTGTTTGCGTAAATGAGGGCAAGCTGTTGGGCTGCCCGCTGATCGGACGTGACACTGACGATAGGCAGGTTAGGGCGGAACGCGGCGATGTCACGAGCCGTCGCGCCGGACTTGGTTTCGGCGACGATCGCTTCCGCCTTCAGTTCTTCGGCCAATTTGACTGCCGCTGAGCCGATAGCCGACCGCTGGGTGTTTTCATCGCCTAGCACTTCGCTAATTGGTGCTGGCGGAGCATTATCCTGGGTATACAGAATGACTCGCTTCATGGCAGCGACGGTTTCCAGCGGGTACTTACCCATGGCGGTTTCGTCGCTTAACATCACCGTGTCGGCACCAAGCACCACGGCGGTCGCCACATCGCTCACTTCGGCACGTGTTGGCTCTGGGTTGTCAACCATACTGGCCATCATTTGGGTCGCGACAATGCTTAACTTGCCGTACTTCCGACAAAGTGCAATGATACGCCGCTGGGCAATCGGCACAACTTCCGGTCCGACTTCGACCGCAAGGTCGCCGCGGGCGACCATGACGCCATCGCTAATACGTACGATCTCTTCAAGCGTACCGTTGTCTATCGCGGCTTTGGTTTCAATCTTGGCGATAACCCGGGCAGACGACCCAAGTTCCCTAAGCATCGACCGCAGCTTGCGTATATCGTCGGCTGACTGTACGAAACTTAAACTTACGTAGTCAATATCTTTATCGGCGCCCCAGCGAATATCGGCAATGTCTTTTTCGGTAATAATGTCGCCACCAAAATCCGTATCTGGCAGGTTAATGCCCTTCTTGCTCATCAGCACACCGTCGTTTTCAACCCGCACTTTTATAGCCGTGTCGCTCACGATTTCAAGAATCGTCGTTTTCACTTTGCCGTCAAACAAATAGAGTGGTTGGTTGGGCTGCACCTTGGCCGCAAGGTTATATTGCACCGGAAGCGTATGTCCACCGTCATGTTCAACCGCGTGGTCAAGTATTAATTCATCGCCGGCAGACACATCAACGTTTTGGTGCAACATGCCCAGTCGTATCTTTGGCCCCTGCAAATCTTGCAGTACCGCAACGGGCTTACCGACGTTACGGCTAGCCGTACGAATAGTATCGATTGCGGCCGCGGCCGAATCGAACGTTGCATGGCTGAAGTTCATGCGAAAGCCATTGGCGCCGCCAGCGATCATGGCTTCAATTTGTTCCAATGTTCCGCTCGACGGGCCGACAGTTGCTAATATTTTTGTGCGTTTAAAGATAGTACTCATTAGTTTTATTGTATCAGTTCCTTCTCTGTCATGTGGCGGTAGTTCCAGCGCCCTTCCTGTTCGGTTTTGTAGTTCCAATAAAAATGTGCCAGGCATCCCGAAAACGCCCTTACCTGCTCATTAACATAGGCTTTTGTCTGCTTATTAGTTGTTTTTTGTGGCAGCATAGCGCTCCATTCGCCGACTATTACTGGCTGTTGAAGCCGTAAAAACCAAAGCAGGCGTCTGACCCAGCGAAGTTTGGCAATATGCGCCTCGAAGCTGAGGTGTTTATTGTACTCGCCGAACACCTGGTAGACATGCGTGTCCATAACCACCGGAAAGTCACGTTTTTTAGACAACCACAAACAATTCGTTAAGCGGAGTGGCGCGTAGCCGTCCGAAAATACGATATGCAAGCCTGGACGAGCAACACGCGTAACTGCTTTGTACGCCCGTCGGTAAAACCAAGCCAGTTTAAGGCCAAACAAATCGACAGAAGGCTCGTTCAGCAGTTCCAAGCCCCAGAAGTGGGGGAGGTGATGGTACCTTTTAGCAATCCTCGTCAGTAGTTCTATCGTCTTGTTTTGTGCGGATGTGTTATTTAACCATTTGGTTGAATGTGTATCGTAGACCACGTTACCGCTGCCGCTATGGGCTGCTCGGTTCTGCGCGTTGGGCGCGGCATGTAAATCCAGCAACACTAGAAGGCCAAGTGAAAGGGAAGTGTCCATTAACCAGTCAAGCCGTTCTATCGCCCCCACGTAGTGTTTGTGGTCGCCAAATATCCAGTGACCAACTGGTACGCGCAGTATCTCTATTCCCTGCTCTTTCAACCATTTCAAATCCTGCTCGGTAATGAATGTACGGTGATGAAGGGCAATCTGTTCCCTACCCTCCGTAGTTTTGCCAAGTTCAAACTCGTTCCGGGCTGTCGTTCCGGAGAATAGCGACGGGGTCATCCATTTTTCAATGACCAGCCAGCCGCCGAGGTTTACGCCTTTTAGGGTGTGCATGTATCTATTTTATAGGTGAATGGGCGGAGAATACTAAGGTATATCTTCGTCGCGTTCGGAAATGCGAACATTTCTGCCCTGCTTCTTGTTATCGAATTCCTTCGGAATTCCGTTCACTACGTGAACGACAAAGAAAATACGCCCACCAGATGGTGAGCGTATTTTCTTGGTGATCCCGCGGAGAATCGAACTCCGATTGCCAGGATGAAAACCTGGTGTCCTAACCGTTAGACGACGGGACCAGACAACCACCGTATCATAGCAATTTTTGGCGAGTTTGAAAAGGGTGTAACAGATATGAAATGTCTGGCGCCCATTTCGTTTGTGTTTAAAGCATAATGTGGCGTAGTTCATTGACGCTCCACCTCTTATATGCTACGGTGACTACAGTACATTGAAACGTTTACCGATTGAGTGGGGCGGTACATTCATCAAATAATTACTAACCTAGCGAG
>ERZ761580.57-NODE-57-length-24920-cov-13.451357_pt1 | contig 24920 bp, 25 predicted proteins | sample MGYA00433097_ERZ761580 | MGnify/ENA primary metagenome ERZ761580 (study PRJEB28899, sample SAMN03785562) | bioreactor sludge metagenome | biome: EBPR Sludge; feature: EBPR Bioreactor; material: 0.22µm filtered reactor supernatant | place: Saint Lucia: Queensland... | reverse complement strand
GGTGTGGGTGATGGCTGGGCATAGTGAACTGTGAGCGGCTGGGCTAACTACGACGCTGTCCTGCGGCAGATGCGCGCTGCCGGGCTGGTCATCGACGAGACGCTGAGGCTGTCGGATGGCGGGCGGTCCGTTCGGTGCTTTGTCGAGGACGACCGATCGGAACGGCGCGGGTGGTATTACCTCCACGAGTGGCATGCTGACGGGGCGGTCTTCCTGACCGGGTCGTTTGGGGTTTTTCGCGGATCTGATCCCGGCACGCAGCGAGTTGAACTGACGAAGACGTGCTCGTCTTGCGGGGCTGAAATCGGGTTGCGCGAGAAGGTCTGCCACGTCTGCGGGAAGGCCGAGTTCAAGCGGCGAGAGCTTTCTGCCGAGCAGGCGGAGGCGCTGAAGATCGCGGCGGCCGAGCAGCGGAAAGCTGCGGATGCTGAGGCGAAGAGACGGCATGAGCGGGCGGCGCGATGGGCGACGCTGGTCTGGCGGTCCTGCTCAGAGGACACGGCGGGGCACCCGTACCTGAAGCGCAAGAAGATCGCGTCGGCCGGTGGGGCGCGGCTGTTTCATGGCATTGACGGGCTGGAGCTGCCGGATGCCGGAAAGGAGGACTACGCCTACCTGCGCAGCTTCGCCGGATCGCTGGCGGTTCCCATGTGCGACAACTCAGGAAGCGTGCGCGGCCTGCAGTTCATCCTGCCCGCGCGCGACTCGAAGACCGGCCGTGACAAGACGAACTGGCCGGCGAGCCTCGAACTGAAGGGCCACTACTGGACAGTCGGCCGCTCGCCGAGCGATATCGTGCTGATCTGCGAAGGACTGGCGACAGCGATCACGCTGCACGAAGCGACGGGTCAGCCCGTTGTCGTCGCCTACTCCGCGACGAATCTCTTGCCGGTCGCTCAGGCGATCAAGGCCAGAACGCGCGGGCGGGCGAAGATGCTGATATGCGCCGACGACGACTGGCTGCAGCGCTGCCTGCAGTGCAAGCAGCCGACGCCGGTGCAAGAGCCTGTTTGCCGGACCTGTGGAAAACCGCATGGCCAGACCAACGCCGGCGTTTCCCGCGCCGAAGCCGTTTGTCTGGCGCTGCCGAACGCCAAGCTGTGGAAGCCTGAATTCTCAATCGAGCGCCCGGCCGACCGCAAGGGCCCGACCGATTTCAACGATCTGCGCTGCGCGGAAGGGCTGCAGGTCGTCACCGCGCAGTACGAAGCGCGGATCAAAGCGCTGGAATGGGATGTCCAGCCGCAAAGCCGCCGACAGGGCGCACTGTCCCCTACTCCGGTCGATCCAGCAGGCGGCGGATTTGCGGCCAGCCTCTCGCCGCAGGCTACCGCAGCAGGGGGCGGGGGATCGGACAGGCCGCCGGCGCGCGCCATCATGGATCTGGACGACATCGTCGAGCGATTCGTGCCGATCGACGATGGAACGGGGGCAGTCGTTTTCGACTGCTGGACGAAAAAGCTCGCGCGGCGCGACCAGATGATTGCCATGCTGCCGGCCGGCGTGCGGGGCGACGACATCAAGCGGCACGCGATGTGGATCAGCCGAGGCGCGGTCTATCTCGACGAGGTCGGATTCGACCCGACCGAGCGAGACCCGAGCATCAAGCTCAACACCTGGCGCGGCTGGCCGATGCGCCCGCGCGCCGGCAAGTGCGACCGCTTGTTGGATCTGATCGAGTACCTGTGTTCCGGCGACTCGAAGGGCGACGACATCGCCCTCTGGTTGCTCAGGTGGATGGCCTATCCACTGCAGAACCCCGGCGCCAAGATGAACTCGGCCGTCATCATGCACGGTCCGCAAGGCACCGGAAAGACCACGGTTTTCAAAGTCTTATCGCGCATTTATGGCCAGTACGCCGCCGTCCTCAACCAGACGGCGCTCGAAGACCAGTTTAACGCCGACTGGGCCGACTCAAAGCTATTTGTGCTGGCCGAGGAGGTCGTCAACCACGCGGACATGTGGAAGAAGAAAGGCGAGCTGAAGGAGCTTGTCACCGGAACCAAGATCCGGGTGAACGCCAAAATGGTGCAGGCGTACCTGCAGCGCAACCAGATGAATTTCGTTTTCCTGTCGAACGAAAACCAGCCCATCCCGCTGGATAACGACGACCGCCGCCACCTGGTTGTCTACACGATGCCGGAGCGAGCAGACGCTTACTACGATGCTCTGTGGGAAGAAATCGAATCCGGCGGCGTCGAGGCGTTCTACGACTTCCTGCTGAAGCTCGACATCTCCGACTTCCATCCCATGAAGCGGCCTCCGATGACGACCGCCAAGCAATCCCTGATTGACCTGTCGAAAGGCAGCGACCAGCGCTTCCTCGAATCCTGGCTATCTGGCGACCTCGACCTGCCCGTGTGCCCCTGCGTGGCTGACGACCTGTACGCCGAATATCAGCGATGGTGCCGCCGAAACGGAGAGTTTCGGCCGCGCCCGGCCAACCAGTTTCACGGCACGGTGCACAACCTCTCGGGATGGGACAAGCGACGGCGCGCGGTTTACGACGGACTGGACAGCACGGCACGGAAGCTGAGGCACGTCGTCACCCCGCCGATCGCCGCAATGCAGGCGGCGGGCTACCCGCCGCCGGCGAACGACGCGTCATCGATCCGCTGGTACACCGAATGCGTCGTCCAGTTCGCCACGCAGGCCCAGCTTGCGCGGGAAGGCCGTGCGGAATGACGCACTTTCCGGGTTTGAGCCCCCACTTTCCAGGTACATGGAAAGTCCGAAAGCCTTGCGGGGCAAGGCGTGTACCAGGCTTTCCAGGTTTTCCGGGTCCGCGCGCGTGTGTACGCGAGGACACATGCGCGCACGTCTCGCGCACGCGATCGATTTCGTACACGCGTGTACACCTGGAAAACCTGGAAAGCCTGGTACACGCCAGTATTCATGCGGCTTTCAGACTTTCCAGGTACCCGGAAAGTCAAGCCAAAAAAGCGGCCGAACCTGGAAAGTGCAGGCTTTTGCCACCGGATTTTGCCCTGGAGCGGCGCGCATGAGCCGAAACCTGCGCCAATCCATGCCCCTGGTGACCGAATTCATCGACGCGCTGCGCGAGCATTTCCCGCCGGCAGAGGTCAACGCGGCGATTCGCGCCGGCATGGACGGTCAGCAGACCTTCTGGGCCAGCGAAGGCGGCATCGAAATAGGCGCACGCTGGCAGCCGAACCCTGCTGCCGCCGAAGCGGAAGCGGCGCGCGCTGTCCTGTGGGCAACGGCTGCGGCGCAAAGAGATTGCCAGCGCGAGCGCCAGCCTCAGCGCAATGCGCGTGGAGGGGCTGATGACCGCTGCCGCTGACCTCGCTGTCACACAAGCCGAGTTCGCGCGCCAATGCGGCTGGGCAAAAAGCTACGTCACCGCGCTGAAGGCCGCCGGCCGCCTGGTGATGGACGAGTTCGGGCGCGTCCTCGTGGAAGCCAGCCTGCGCCGGATCGACGAAACCAAAGACCCGAACCGCGCCGACGTCGCTGCGCGCCATGCCGCGGCGCGCCGCCGCGCCGGCGCGCCGGAGTCGCCGGCGCCCAAACCGGAAGCGCCGACGCCCAACCCGGAAGCCTCGGCCGCGCTGCGCGACGCGCGAGAGGGTGTCGTCGGCCAGAGCTACCAACAATCGAGAGCCGACAAGGAGCTCTACCTGGCGCGCATGGCGAGGCTCGACTACGAGCGCGCTGCCGGCCAGATGGTCGAGCGCGCTGCCGTAGAAAGCGCGGTCGAGGACGTGCTCGTCACGCTGCGCCAGGCGCTCGACCAAATCCCGCATCGGCTCGCTCCGGTGCTCGTCGGGCAGGACATCGACGCCATCCGGCTGCAACTGCGCACCGAAATCGACAGCGTGCGCACGGCGCTGGTCGCGAATTTCAAGGCCGGCCTGCGCGAGCTCGCCGGCGAGTCCGTAGAACCAACGATCAACCTTTGAGGAGAAAAGCATGGCCAACCTGACGCCGACCTACCAGCATGTCTGCGACGCCGCCGGCTGTTCCAACTACCGGCGGACGACTTTGTCGTCACGTGTGATTGAGTGGTGCTCTCTTTCGCACGACCCCATGGAGCCGTGCATGCACCTCGCCGTCACCGTTGATCGCTACGACGCGGACGGCCGCCCGCGCGCTTCGCTGGCCCGCAAAGCCAAGGCGGCATGATCACCGTTCGCATCGAAGGCGCCGCGGCGCTGGCCGCTGCGCTTGGCCAGTTCTCCGACCAGATCCCGTTTGCCACGGCGCGCGCCCTCACCGGGACTGCGCAGAAAGCAAGCGCCGAAGTCCGGCGGACCATGCAGGGCCAGATCGCCGGCGGAGCCACGCCTTACACGCTGGCCGCCTTTGCCGTCAAGCCAGCTACCAAGGCCAGCCTGCAGGCAGAAGTCGGCCTGCGCGCCGCGCCAGCCGGCGGCACGCCCTACGAGCAATCGATCGGGCACCTGTTCCACGGCGGGGCGCGCCGCTTCAAGCGGCTGGAAGACCGGCTGCGCGCCCTGCGCGCCATCCCGCCCGGAAAGCAGATCGTCCCCGGCCGCGCCGCGCCGATCGACAAGCGCGGCAACGTCATGGTAGCGGCCATCCGCGAAATGCTCGGCGTCCTCGCCGCGCGCGCCAGAGGCGTCCGCAACCTGCGCGTTTACGGCAGAGGAAGGGGCGGGCAAGACCCGAAAGCCGTGGGCTTTTTCGTCGTCATGCCGGGCGACACCGCCGCTCGGCATCTGGCGCCGGGAATCTGGAAGCGCGTGGTCGGCACCGACACGAACGCGATTGCGCCGTGGTTCTTATTCGTCGAACCAGGGCGGTACGACCGCACGTTCGACCTCGAAAAGATCGTCGGCGAAGTCGCCGGCGTCCAGTTTCCAGCGCTGTTCAAGGCGTCGCTCGAACAGGCGATCGCCAGCCGGAGGGCGTCGTGAGGATGGGTTACGTTTTGAAAGAGGACATAAGCATGGATCTGACCAGACAAGAAAAAAGCCTGTTGCTTTACATGGAAACGCAGGCGGTGTACTACGGAGGGCTATTGCAAGCCGTGCTAATGAACGAGGCGGACTTCGAGATTGCCGAGCGCTGGAACGAGTGCGGGTTTGTACGTTTTGGTCGACTATCTGTTGAAGATCCAGCGGCATGCCGCGAGACGAGCGACTTCGATCGCACGCACTGGTGCGTGTTGAGCGAAGAAGCGTGGGTAGCCGCGCATGCCGAGCGGCGCGCTCGATGCCACCGGGTGATGAACAAGCTGACGGTGCATCGGATAGGGCTGGAAAACTTAAAGCTTGGCCGTTCTCGTGGCCGACAAACGAACCGCCCGCATGGGCTCAACTGGAGAAAAACGATGATCAAAGTAAATGTGCAACTGGGTGATGAGGCGCGAGATACGGTAAGCGGATTCGCTGGCGTGTGCGTGGCCCGAACCGAGTGGTTGAACGGTTGCTGGCGGATGACGCTGCAGCCGAAGGCGCTGGACAAGGACGGCAAGCCTTGCGAGGCGCAAACGTTTGACGATTTCCAGCTTGAGGTGACAACGCCAAGGCGCCAGCCGGTGGGCAGCAAGGAAACCGGCGGCCCGCGCGACGAACCCACGCGGCCGCGCGACCCGGCGCGGTCGTGATGCCGAGTCACAAGCCGTCCACAAGGGAGGAATAGACGATGCCTCGATACCTGATTTGGCGAGAAGACGAAAGCCGCGAAGACGCCTCGCGCATCAAGGAAAGTGACCCATCTGCGGCGGCCCGCGGACTCCAGCCGGACGAGTCCTGCGGCCCGGCGCCGAAGCGCGCGGCCAAGGGCGCGAATGCCGGCTGGCGCCCGTGCGCCAACTGCAAAACGCTGTTTTACTCGCCGGACAAAACGCGAATCCGGCGCTGCAAGCCCTGCAAGTCTCGTGCGCAGTACGTGAACAGCGCCGAGTACAGCCTGCACCTATGATCGCCGCCGCCGGTTCATCTCAGAATCTCGTCGCTCGCCGCATCATCCTGAAGGCGGCGCAGCGCGCGCTGGCGCCGAAGGGGCGCAAGCGGGTTTCTGAGTGGGCGGCCGAAAACCGGGTATTGGCGGAGGACTCCAGCCCGGAGCCGGGCCGGTGGAAAAACGAGCGCACGCCATTCCTGGGCGAAATCATGGACCAGCTCAGCGAAGACTCGCCGGCGCGCAAAGTCGTCTTCATGAAGCCGACGCAGAACGGCGGGACCGAGGTCGGCAGCAACTGGCTCGGCTACATCATGGATCATGCCGGAGGGCCGGCGGCGGTCGTCATGCCGACTGACAAATCGATGGCCGATTGGCGGCTGCAGAAATTCGACCCGATGGCGAGGGATACGCCGGCGGTGCGCGATGCGCTGATCGGGCGCAGCAACCGCAGCAGCAACGATTCTGCCGAGCGCAAGCGGTTCCGGGGCGGCATCCTGTACTTCAAGACCGCCGGATCGACGGCCGACCTCAAGTCCACGTCGCTGCGCTACGCGATGGCCGACGAGGTCGACGAATGGGCGTGGACGACGACGCAGGGCGACCCGCTCGGGCTGCTCGAAGCCCGGCAGTCGGCGTTCCACGATCACAAGCTCTACGTCGTTTCGTCGCCGACGCTGAAAGACGCCAGCCGCATCGAAGAGGCATTTCTCGGCGGCGATCAGCGGCAATACTTCGTTCCCTGCCCGGAGTGCGGCGAGCGCCAGGTGCTGCGCTGGCCGAATCTGCGCTGGAAGCGGCTACCGAGCGATGCCGAAGCGCCGCATGTCGATCACGCCTGGTACGTCTGCGAAGAGTGCGGCAGCGAGATAGAGGAGGGCGCCAAGCCGGGCATGCTGGCCGCCGGCCGCTGGGTCGCGAAAGCGCCCCACGCGCCGTATCCGAGCTACCATCTGAACGCGCTTTACTCGCCGCTCGGGCTCGGCCGCTCGTGGGCCGAGTTGGCCACCGAGTGGATCAGGGCGCAGGGCGACAAAGCCCGGCTGATGCGCTTCGTCAATACGCGCCTGGCCGAAACCTGGGCCGATACCACGTCGGAAATCACCGCCGGCTCGCTGGGCGCGCGTGCCGAACCCTGGACGCTCGGCACGATCTGTCCCGGCTGCATTCTGCTCACCGCCGGGGTCGACACACAGGACGACCGGCTGGAAATTCAGGTTCTCGGCCATGGCCGCGGCGATCGGACGTGGACCGTCGACTATCACGTCATCTACGGCAGCCCGGCAAACGAGACAACCTGGCAGGCGCTCGAAGCCTACCTGCAGCGGACCTACCCGACCCGCTCCGGCCGCGAGCTCGCCATCGAGGCGACGGCGATCGACAGTGGCGGGCACTTCACGCATGACGTCTACCGCTTCGTCCGCTCGGCGCGGCTGAAGCGCTGCATGGCGACCAAGGGTCACTCGTCGCCCGGTCGCGCGATTCTGGGCAAGCCGGCGCGCCAGGACGCCAACCGCCGCGGCGCCATCGACCGGCGCGGGGTGGCGCTCTACATGCTCGGCGCCGACACCGGCAAGCACCTGCTCTACGCCCGCATCGCCGACGACGCCGGGCGGGCGCCGCAGGACCGCAAGCTCCGCTTCCCGTCCGACCTCGATCGCACTTTTTTTGAAGGGCTCGTCGCCGAGACCTACAACCCGCTGCGCCACCGGTGGGAGCTCAAGCGCGGCAAGCGCAACGAGCCGCTCGATACCTGGGTGCTGGCGCTCGCCGCGGCGCACCATCCGGAGATTTACCTGCACAAGTGGAAAGCGAGCGACTGGGCCCGGCGCGAGGGGCTGTTCTCGCCGGAGGATTTGGACGAGTTCGCTCCGGCGCCGCCCGCCAAGCCGGCGGCGCCTCCCGGACATGAATCCGCAGATAAGGCGCCGGGATCGCCCGCCGCGCCGGCGAACGGATCGGCTGAGCCGTTCGGGCTGCGGCGCCTCGGCAAAATAGGATCAGCCAGATGGAGGTAGAGCAGATGCTGCTCGATTTGTCGAACGCCATCGCGCAGGCGCTGGCGGCTGGAAAAACGCCGCGCGAAGCGGCACGGATAGGCGATGTGCTGATCCGCAGGAAGTACGGCGGTGAGCGCATCTACATCGCCAAGCTGCCGCGCGCGCAGCACGCCTACGAGCTCGGCGCGCTGGGGGCGGAGGCTGCCACCACGAGCCAAGCCGCACAAGCGCTTGGCCTTTCCGAGCGGCAAGTCCGCAGAATCGGACGTCTCCGCTCAGGATAGGCGGGTCCGCCGGCCTTCGCCCGGCGGACATTTTTTGGCTTAACTTCCGCCCGCCCGCCGCCGCACAATCCAGCGCAACCGGCTCGGCGCTTTGCTTGGCCGGCTTTCACTGGAAAAGGCGCATGCCAAGCATTTCCGAAACCGAACCCGACTCGCTGCGCGCCGGCGACACCTGGCGCTGGACAAAATCACTCGCCGACTACCCGCCGCCGGATTGGACGCTCAAGTATCAGTTTCGCTCGCCAAGCTTGCCCGGATTCGAAATCATTGCTGGCGCTTCCGGCACGGATCACCGCATAGACGTTCCGGCGGCGACGACCGCGCAGTACGCGGCGGGCCGCTACGGATACGTGGCGTGGGTTTCGTCCGGCGCAGAGGCCTACACGGTTGCGTACGGCGAGATGCGGGTCGATGCGAACCTGCGCGCTGGGACGACGTTTGCCGTGCTCGACACGCGAACGCACGCGCGCCGAACGCTCGACGCGCTTGAAGCGTGGATCGAGCGGCGCGATGCCACAGTTGCCGAATACACCATCGGCGATAAGCAGATGCGCTACATCTCGATTTCGGATTTGCTCAAGCTACGGCAAATCTACGGCGCGGAAGTCGAAGCCGAGAAGCTCGCGGCCAAGGTTGCGGCAGGAAGCAAGTTCGCTGGCGGCAGGATTCAGTTTCGCACATGAGAGCGACTGCTGCCGGCGGCCATCCGTCGTTCATGAGGCGCGTCAAAGCGGCGTGGCGCGTGCTTACAGGCCGCAGCGCCGATTTTGCTGCGCTTGAAGGCGAAAGCGTTTCCGGGTTTGCCGGCGGCGCCGTTGGTCGCCTGCAGGCAAGCCTGGCCAATTGGTCCGGCTCGATCAATGCCGATCTCGACGGCCAGTTGCCGATTCTGCGTGCGCGCAGCCGTCAGCTTGCATCGAGCAACGAGCACGGCAAGCGGTTCGTTTCCCTGTGTGCCATCAACATCGTCGGGCGGCAAAACCCGAAGCTGCAAGTTCGCGCGCTGCGCGACGCGCGCGACCCCAACAAGCCGACGACGCTGGACAAAGCCGCAAACGACACCATCGAGTGGCACTGGGAGCGCGCCGGAAAAACCATGGACGTCACCGGGCGGCACAAGTCCATTTACGCGCTGCTCCGAACGATCGTGAAAGCCGTCGCGCGCGATGGCGAAAGCCTCGTCCGCATTGTTCGCGACCGCGCCATGCCCTACGGAATCGCCGTGCAGGTTCTCGAAGCTGATCGGCTGGAGCACACGCTCAATGGCCGGATGGCGAACGGAAATCAACTTCGGCAGGGCGTCGAAATCAACAGCTTCGGGCGCCCGGTGGCCTATCACGTGCGCAGCACGCATCCTGGCGAGACCTACGCCAACGGGCCGTCGGTCATCGAGCGCATCCCGGCGGAAGATCTGATTCACCTGTATCTTCCCGAGCGCGCCGAGCAAGTGCGTGGCGTCCCGTGGATGCATGCCGCCATTTTGCGCGCATCGACCATCCACAAATTCGAAGAGGCGGCGGTCACGGCCGCGCAGATTGGCGCCAGCAAGGTGGCTGCCATCGAGCGCAGCGAAGACAGCGCCGACGCGACATCGCAAATCCTCGACGGCCGCAGTGCGCAGGGGCTGGGCCAGATCAAGGTCGAAGCCGGCGAGATGTTCGAGCTGCCGCCGGGCTACAAGCTCAACTCCTGGAACCCGGACTACCCGCACGCCAATTTCGATGGGTTCCTCAAATCGTGCCTGCGCGGTCTCGCCGTCGCCTGGGACGTTGCCGCGCACAATCTGACGGGCGACATGACGGACGTGAACTACAGCTCGGCCCGTATCGCCGAGCTGTCCGAGCGCGAATCCTGGATGATCCTGCAGGACTGGCTGATCACGTCGCTGGTCATGCCGCTGTACGAAGAGTGGCTGGCGATCGCCTTGCTGATGGGGAAAATCACCTTCCCGCTGTCCGGGTCCGTCCTGCCGGCCGACCGGCTGCAAAAGTTCCTTGCTGCGTCGACGTTCTGCGGCCGCCGCTGGCAGTGGGTCGATCCGGAAAAAGAAGCGTCCGCCTACCAAAAGCTGCTCGAAGCGCGCCTGACCAGCCGCACGCGAATAACCGCAGAGCAGGGAATCGAGTTCGACGACCTGGTCAGCGAGCTGGCGGAAGAGCAGCGGCAACTGCGCGAAGCGGGAATCGATTCCGCTCCGGCGCCGCGGGAACCGTACCGGCCGGTACCGTTCCCGCGGCTGCTGCCCAATGACGCGGGCGGACATTTTTTGCCTTAACACCGTCGGCGGCGCGTCGCACACTTTCGGGCATCCGCATGCCAACCCACGATGTCGGTCCCGATGAATCTCCAATACAGCAGCTTCCGTTACGCCCCAGACGCCAGCGAAGTGGACGCCGATTCGCGCACGATCGAAATGGCGATCTCCAGCGAGGAGCCCTACGAGCGTTGGTTTGGCGTCGAGATCCTGTCGCACAAGTCAGGCGCGATCAACCTGTCGCGCCTGGCAGGAAATGACCACCCGCTGCTTGTTCAGCACGATACGGACAAGCAGATTGGCGTGCTCTCCAATCCACGCGTCGAGCGCGGAAAGCTGCGCGTCACCGCCCGGTTTTCGCGCGCGGCCTTCGCCGAGGAAATGCGGCAGGACGTGGCGGACGGCATTCGCCAGTTGGTCAGCGTCGGCTACCTCATCGACGAAATCGTCGAAGTGGCGCCGGCCGCGGACGCATCGCAAGAGAGCGCCGACCAATGGTCGCCAGTGCGAACGTTCACCGGAGACGAATTCCGCGCGCATTTGCGCGCATTGGCGCCGAACAGCGGCGCCCCCGATCCAGGCGGGCAGGGCTACCCGACGCGCGGCGCGGACGCTGCGCGCGGGAAAACCGACCTGCCCACCTACCTCGTCACGAAATGGACGCCGTTAGAGGCGTCGATCGTGCCGATTCCCGCAGATCCGACCGTTGGCGTGGGCAGGGCTGGCGTCATGCCCGCGCCGGACGACGATCTGCCGCCCGTGGCCGGGGAAGCCCAGCCGGCCAGCCCAATCTCGCCGGCAGCGCCGGACATTCGCACAGAAAGAAACCAAATGACCATCGAAAAAACCCCGGCCGAGCTCGAAATCGAGCGCCGTGACGCCCTCGCCGCGATCGGCGAACAATATTCCCGCTATCTCGGCCCGAACGACATCCAGCAGTGGATTCGCGACGGCTGGTCGCTCGATCGCGCCAAAGACGCGATCATCGCCAAGATCCAGACCATGCATACCGATACGCGCGTGGCCGTCCATGTCGGGCTGTCGACCCAAGACGCGCGGCGCTACAGCCTGGGTCGGGCCATTCGCGCGCAGTTGCTGGGCGACTGGACCGATGCCGGACTGGAGCGCGCCTGTTCCGAGGCGGTGGCCAAAATCATTGGCGCCGCGCCCGAGGGGTTCTATGTCCCCGGCGAAGCGCTGATGCGCGATTTCAACGCCGGCGTTGCCGCCGAAGCGGGCAACCTCATCCCGAACGAATTCCGGGGCGATCTGTTTGCCGATGTCCTGCGCAATAACCTCGTGATCGGTCGTCTGGGCTGCCGGATTCTCGGCGGTCTGACGTCCAATCTCGAAATCCCGCGCAAGACGACGGGAACGGCGGTAGCGTCGCTGACGGAAATTCAGGCGTCCAGCGAAACGACGATCGCAACGGCCAAGCCGACGCTCTCGCCGAAACGCGTCGGCGCCCACGTCGAAGCCAGCAAGCAGGGGATCATCCAGGCCGCGATGTCCGTCGAGGCCATGATTCGCGATGACCTGCTGAGCAGCGCGGCGGTGCAAATCGAAAACCTCGTCATCAACGGCACCGGCGTTGCGCCTCAGTTTACCGGTATCCGGGCCACGGCCGGCATCGGCACGGTCGTTGGTGGAACCAACGGACTGGCGCCGGCCTGGTCGCACTTCGTTGATCTGGAATCGGTCTGTGCTGCGGCCAACGCCGAGCCCGACATCCGCGCCGGGTATCTGATCAACACCAAGACCCGCGGCAAGCTCAAGCAGACGCAGCTCGCGGCTAACCTGCCGTTCATCTGGCAGGCAGGGCCGTTCCCGGTCAATGGCTATCGCGTGGAGGTAACCAACAATGTCCCGAGCAATTTGACCAAAGGCACGTCCACGTCGGTGTGTTCGTCGGCGATTTTCAGTTCGGACTGGCTGGAGGCGATTCTCGGCCTGTTCGGCGCTCCGGACATCACGGTCGATCCGTACACCCTGGCTACCACTGGGCAAGTGCGCATCACGCTCAATCAGTACGCCGATTTCCTCGTGCGTTCAGCGGCGTCCTTCTCGAAGATCGACGACCTGCTGGCCGGCTAATTTTCGCCAACAGGGCAGCTACGTGCTCAACGTCGCAGACATCTATGACGGCGCGACCGCGTATGACGACCCATGGACGACCTACGATGGGTGGACGATCTCTGCGACGCCGGCCGATTGGATCTGCGATCTCCGGCCGTTCTACCAGCTCGGGGAGTTTGCCGTCGAGTGCTACGTCGTGCCTGCGGCCGAAGGGGCAGACCAGATCGGGTTCGACGGAATTCTGTCGACGGTCGATACCGATGATTTCGGAGCTCCGACAGTGACGACGCACGCCCTGCGCTATCCAATCGGTCCGGATATCCGGGCGGGCGATAGCGTCTACATCGATCAGCGGCAGTATTCGGTCGCCGGGCTGCCGGCGCTCATCAACGCCTGCGAGCGGCGCGCGTATTTGGTCAGGCAGGCATAAAATGACGTTTCCGGCCAACAAAACGCAGTTCATCGACCCGACGCCGACGACGCCGAGAAACTCGCCGACGGTTCCGCTGTCCGGCGCCATTACCACGCTCAATCATGCAGTCGCCGCGCTGGAAGATGCCGTCGGGACGACCGGCAGCGCCGACCCTGCGACTCATGAAGCGCGGCTGCTGGCCGCCGCGGCGCATGCGGGCGAGTCGGCGCCGCATAGCGGACACGCAACGCCGGCCAGCGTCGATGCTGCGACTGCTGCGGCGGTCGCTGCGCATGAATCGGCGCTGGCGCCGCATACCAAGGCGCAGGTCGGGCTGGCCGCCGTTGACAACACGGCGGACGCGAATAAGCCGGTCAGCAGCCCGCAAGCAACAGCGATCGCTACGGCAAAGGCGGAGGCGATAGCCGCATGCCCGTCGGAAACTGCATCGACCATTGGCGCGATTATCTCTGGCGCAACCGACAAGGCGACGCCGGCTGACGCCGACAGCCTCGCGCTGAGCGATTCGGCTGCGGGCGGCATCCTCCAGCGATTCTCGTGGGCTAGCCTCAAGGGGGCTCTGAACGGCGTTTTCGCGCGCCTGGCCGGGGTTTTCGGCGGGCAGAAGCTGATCGGTGGAACGGCGGCCGGGGAAAACCTGACCCTGCAGAGCACGGCGCACGCGACGAAGGGCGCCGTTGTTTTTGGGACGGCGTCCGAGTACGACGAAGCAAGCGACCGTTTCGGGATCGGGACTCTCGCGCCGTTGGCCAAGGTGCATTGCCTGTCGACGACAGAGCAGCTGCGGCTTGGGTATGACGCGAGCAACTACTACGCGCTGACGGTGACCAGCACGGGGATGGTGACGCACGACGCCACTGGAGGCCAGCATTCGTTCAAGTCGACGAATTCGACGCCAACCCTCGGGAGCGAACTGGTCACCAACGGAGGTTTTGCCAGCGACCTGTCAGGATGGACGGACAGCGGATCCTCTTGGTCGTGGTCTTCTGGAACCGCCCTGCATACGGCCGGAAGCGTCAGTACGCTGTCTCAGACGCTTTCCGGTATAGCCAGCGGTTCGGCGTATGAAATCGACTTCACGATTTCCGGGCGTACCGCAGGATCGATCACTGTGCAGCTCGGGTCGGTCTATGTGTACGACTTCGGGACGACTTCGTCAATCACGTCGTCAAAAAAACGCAGCGTCGTTGCCGCGGCTACTGGGTCGGTGGCATTGACCATAACGCCGTCGTCAGATTTCGACGGAAAAGTAGATGACGTATCGGTCAAGCTGATTTCGCTTGTCAGTGCCGCCCCGACCGTCGTGCTATTGGATTCGGCCGGAGCTTCAGCTCTGTCGTTCCGCACCGGGCTGAGTGCCGGAAACAACATATCCGTCGGTCTTTCGTGTGGCGGATCAATAGTCAACGGCACAGACAATGTGTCGATCGGTTCATCGGCAGCTAGAGGTTTGGTCAACGGAACACAAAACGTACTCATAGGAGTAGGCTGCGGTCGCGGCAGTGCGGCGCATGACGCAAGTCTGAGCGTAGCCATGGGATACCAAGCGTACTATTCGGTAACCAGTGGATGGGGTAATGTATGCGTCGGGCACTCTGCTGGTTATTCATTAACCTCTTCGGTAAGCAATACAGCGGTAGGATACGAATCCGCTTATTCAGTCGTATCCAATGCCAACGCATCCTCAATAACGGCGATAGGTAGAGGCTCCCTGCGTCAGCTGTCGCAGGGAGCTTCGACTTCGGCCTTTGGGGCCAACGCCGCGCGGTTTATCGCCGACGGATCGACCGCGCTGACCAACGCGGCCAGCTCGCTCTACGTAGGAGCGTTGACCAAGGCGAGCGCCGACGGAGTCACCAATGAGAACGTTTTCGGATACAACGCGACGGGGATCGGCAGCAATAGCTGCGTCATCGGATCGTCCGCTGTCACGAAGTGCCAGATTTACGGCGACCTGATTTTTGACAAGACGATCACCGCCGGCGGCACGACGGGCGCGCAGACGATCAACAAGACTTGCGGATCGGTGAACTTCGCTGCCGCTGCGACCTCTTTGGTCGTCACGAACAACCGGGTGACGACATCGAGCGTCATCGTCGCCACGGTCGCGACCAACGACTCGACCATGAAAACAGTCACGGCCGTCGCCGGGTCCGGGAGCTTCACGCTTTACGCGAACGCCGCGGCCACTGCCGAAACCCGCGTCAATTTCATCGTCATCAACTGATACGGAGCACCTACGGCGACGTTTACGGTATGCTTTGGTCGCTGTACACGCACCTGGCAGCAGAGCGAGACTCGGTATCCGTCACACCAACCACGTAAGGAGTACAAAATGCCAATCAACCGCGACGACGTCATCGACGAAAGTAGCGTCAGTGGCAGCAAGGGCGTAACCTGCACGCGCGCCGATCTGCGCATTGACCCACTCACGCGCAACATTCGCATCGACTTTCATCTGGCTGACATCACTTTCCTGGATGGTGGCCAATACTTCGAGCGCTCGCGTATGCCGGTTACGCTGGACCTGACTGATGGTACCGGGACCAAAGCGATCCCGATTTACAACCGCCGCACAGGACAGCCCGCTGCCGGAGGCCAGACGCGATTGTATGACACGCTGACGCGCGACATCATGTCGGCATTTTTCCACGCCTACAACACGGCGCTGCCGCCTTCATGATTTCGCGCGACCTCATCAGCATATTTTTCGGAGCGGCGAGAGCCGCGGGTCTGGTTCCGGCGTAAATCCATGCAAGACCTTGACATCATCGGCCATCTCGCCGCGAACGTCGCCCCCGGCACGCAGCTGCTCGACTGGTACGAGCCCGTCGATTTTACGGACCTCGATATGGCGCCGGTGGTCGGCCAGGTCTGGCTGGAGGGGCTGGCGCTCGACCGGGCCGTCGATGGGTCGGCGGCGGCCTATCTGGCGCTGTACTCCTTCACGGTCAATATCGACATCCCGCGGGCGTCCGTTGCGCAGAAGGCGGCGGCGCAGCAACTGCTGTTCGACGCAACGCGAGCGATTGTCGGCTTCGAGTACGCCCCGGCGCAATACCCGACGATGCGCTCCGGAAGTGAAACAACTTGGGACGGCCGCGTCATGCGGCTGTCGGTCGGGTATTCCATCCCGTGGCATGTGTCAGTTTAAGGAAAAACAATGATTAAAGCATTTAGAGGAAAGGGCACCGTCCGCTCGGCGCTGTTCAGTTCGGCTGGGACGTTTGCGGCGCGTCCGCTCAAGTCGCTGGGCAACGTCTCCGAGTTGTCCTACACCTTCGCGCTGGAAGAGGCAAAGCTGCTCGATTACCGGAGCACGTCTGGGGGAATCGACGCGGGTCTGTCGCGCGTGTCGGATTTCACGGGAACGCTCGCCTTGCGGCACATGACGCCGGAGAATCTGGCGCTGGCGCTGTGGGGCGGTTTGGTGACCAAGCCGTCAGCGACGCTCACCGACGAAGCCGGTTACACGATCACGGCCGGCTCATTCATTGCGACCAACAGACTGATCGACACGACGCAGGCCGTGACCGTGAAAAAGGGCGCGACCACGGTCCCGGCGTCCTTCTACACGGTGACGTCCAGCGGGCTGGACATTGCCGACGATCTCGCAGGCTCAGGGGTCACGTCGGGCGACGCCGTCACCGTTTCCTACAAGTCGGCCGCATCGGTCAAGGTCGATGCGCTGCTGACGTCGGCGCCGATCGTTTCGATCCAGTTTTCGGGGACGAACGAAGTCGACGGGAAGACGGTTGTCGTGCGCCTGCACAAATGCCGTCTCGGCGTGCCGCAGGCGCTGCAGATGATCGGTGACGATTTCGCAACGCTGCAGGTGCCGTTCACCGTCGAGTCGGACGACACCATCGTCGGCGCCGGCTTGTCGAAGTACCTGAGCATCGATTCTCAATCATGAGCGCCACGCTGACCGTCCTCGTCGGAAACGAGGAAATAGTCGTCCGAGAGCTGACCTTCAAGGAAGTTCGCGACTGGCTGGCGGAAGTCGATGCTCAAACGCAGCGCGACCCGGTGCACGCCACGGCCTTCGAGGATCTCGGGCTCGACGACCTGGCGCGCGTCGTCGATTGGTCGGTCAGCAGCCTGGAAACCTGCACGCCCGGCCAGCTCCGGCCGGTCGTCGAAGCGGCGAAAAGGCTCAACCCGCATTTTTTTCGCATCCGGGAGGCTCTGCGGTGGGCCTTCCGCCAGCTAATGACGGCCGAGAACGTCTCGCCGTAATCGAGCGCTCTGCATGCATTCTGGCCGAGCGCGGGCATGCCGATGTGATGAACTACCCGTGGCGCATGTTCCTGTGCGCCGTAAGCATGGTAAACGAAAGCGCAAGTGGCAAATCTGCCTGAAACGAAGGTCATCCTCTCCGGCGACGCCGCCGGTGCGCTGAACGCGATCGCCAAGACGCGCACGGCGCTGTCCGGCGCGACATCGCAGATGGAAGGCGCGGTGCGACCGCTGACGGCCGCGCTCGGCACGCTGCAGATGGCGTTTGCCGGAATCGCCGGGCTGGTGGCCGGCGGCGCGCTGTTCAATGGCGCGGTTTCGGCGACGACCGAATGGGCAGGGCAGGTGACGACGCTGGCGCGCTCGCTCGGCATTTCGAGCGAGAAGGCGTCCGCCATGGCCGTGGCCCTGCGCCGGCTGGGCATTGAATCCGACGTGGTCGTCAGCGCGTCCGGCAAGATCGCCGAGAAGCTGGCGAATAACGCCGAGCGCTTTACCGAACTCGGCGTGCGCACGCGCAATCTTGCCACGGGCGAGCTGCGCCCGCTCGGCGAAATAATGGCCGAGACCAACGCGAAAATCGCCGCCCAGGGCAGCGTCACGGCGCAGGCGATTGCCGGCACCAAGATCTACGGCGAATCGTGGAGCACCGTCAAGAGCATCCTCAAGCTCACCGGCCAGGCGCTCGATGACGCGGCCGTGCAGGCCAAGGCGTTTCATCTGCTGATCGGCCCGGATGGCGCGGCGATGACCAAAGCCTACAAGGAGCAGCAGCGCGATCTCGGGCTGGTCTGGCAGTCCATCCAGGTGCAGCTCGGAACGCAGGTGCTGCCGACGCTGATCGAGGTCGGCGAGTTTTTTAACAGCGGCGGGCCGGCATCGGCGAAGATTTTCAGTACGGCGCTGGCCGGGCTGTCGCTGGCAATGGCCGGCGTATGGACCGGAACGCGGCAGGTCGGCAACGCGCTCGGCGGGCTGGCCGCGGCGGCGGCGATGGCGATCAAGGGGCGCTTCGCCGAAGCGCGCGAGATTCTGCAGCAGGCGCGCGCCGACAATGTCGAGCTCGGCCAGTCGTTCAACGCGCTGGCCGAGAAATTCGGCCAGCCGGTAGCCGCCGAAAAAGACGCGGCGGCGAAGCGCAAGGCGATTTCGGAAGAGCTGCAGAAGGCGCAAGCCGAGCTCGAAACGCTGCGCGCGATCAAGTCCGGCAAGGCGAGCGCACAGACGGCGATCGACGACACCGCCGCAACCAAAACAAAGCTCGAAAATCTGGAAAAACTGCGCGAAGCGCTGCGCGCCGCCTGGCAAACGACCGTGCAGGACGCTCAGAAAGCCGGCGAATCCTCGACGACAGCGCTGAAAAACGCGGCCAAGATCCGTCAGGAAGGCCAGCAGTCGGCCGCCGACGTCCGGCGCTCTGCGATGTCGGCGGACGATCAGGCGTTTCTCAATCAGCGCGACGCGCGCAACGCCGCCGACGAGGCGACGGCAAACGCGCTGTACGCCAAAATGGCGGCGCAGCAGGGCCGCGCGAAAAACGCCGAAGCGCTGGCCGACAAAGCGCTGCGCGACGCGGAAACGGCGCGCAAGTACGCCGAAAAGATCGCCGACCCGGAAGACCGCGCCAAGGCGATCGAGCGCATCAGCGAAGCGCAGGCGACGGCCGAAGAGGCCAAGGCGAAAAACGAAGAGGCGCGCAAGCAGGCGCTCGAAGAGCAGGCCGCCGGGCAGGCGAATACGCTCAACGAGCTGGAAGCGCAAATCAAGGCGATCAGCGAAGCCGCCACCAAAATTCAGGTCGATCTGCAGATTTCCGAAGCGCTGGCCAATGTCGCCAGCCTGAAGGCCGAGCTCGACACTCTGCAGGACAAGACCGTGACGGTCACGGTCAACACCGTGCAAACCGGCGAGGGCGGCGCGGCCGTCACTGCCGGCGAGCCGGTCGCCACATTCGCGCAGGGCGGCTACACCGGCCGCGGGGCGCGGCTGGCGGCGGCCGGCATCGTGCATCGCGGCGAGTACGTGCTGCCGCAGAATGTGGTGCGCCAGCCCGGCATGCTCGGGTTTCTCGAACATCTGCGCCGCTACGGCGCTTCGGCGCTGCCGGGGTTCGCTGACGGCGGCTTGGTCGGGAGGCTGGCGCTGCCGACGATTCGCCCGCCGGCGCCGGCGCCGACGATGCGCCCGGTGACGCTCGTCATGCCGGGCGGGTCGTCCTACGGCGCCTCGATGGGCGCCGGCGATGTCGCCCGGCTGCAGCAGGACATTTTCGCGCGCGCCGCGCTGGCCAAGGGGGGCGCGCGATGACCTTGCGCACCGCCAAAATCGGCCCGGTCGAACTCCCGCTGCTCGGCGCGCTCGATCTCGACATCTCCGAACAGTGGTTCGGCGGCGAAACGACGCTGCGCACCATCTCCGGCGCCGGCATCAAGCAAGTCGCGTGGCACAAGCTGCGGCTGACGATCTCCGGCCGCGGCTGGATTCCGCCCGGCCTGGCCGGGCTGGATACGTCCGTGCAGCACGTCGTCGCGTCATGCGTGCCGTCGGCGATTACTGCCGACGCCAACCGGCAGGCGACGCTGCCGGCAACGCGGCGCAGCGATTTGGGGTACGAACCCTGGGCCTGGGCGCTGATGCCAGACGGCAGCACGATCAATGCCGATCTGACGCTCGTCGGCTCGCTCGCCACGGCGGCCGTCGTCAGCGGCGCGCAGGGCTATCAGATCCTGTACTACCCGCAGATTACCGCATGGATTTCGCGCCCGGACATCGCCGGGTCGCGAGCGACGGCGGGCTACCAGTGGCAGATCGTCGCCGAGCAGGTCTGAGCGCGACATGGCCGGCGAAATCTACCCTGCAACCAGCGGCACCTCCGGCGTCGGCGCGCGCGCCGGAATCTGGACGGTCATCGTCACGATCGATGGCGTCGATCAGACGGCGCGCGTCATCGGCGATTTGCGGATCGACGCCGAAGAGGGCGCGGCGCGCATCGCCGATTTGACGATCCGGCCGCCGGATGGCCAGGTCGTCACCGTCGCGGCATGGGTCGGCAAGTCCATCACCATCGACATTGCCGACCAGTCGAGCGGTTCGCCGACCGACATTCAGCGGCTGTTCTCCGGCCTGATCGACACGCCGGCGCTCGATCTGGAAACGCGCACGATCGCCCTGCGCTGCACCGACAACCTGCAGAACCTCGTCGCCGCGCTCGATAACGCCGCCATCGATGCGCTGACGCCGGGCGGCTGGCACTCGCCGGCGGTCTTCGACCCGGCAGCCACCGGCTGGGGGCGCCTGCAGGACCGGCTATCGACGCGCCCGACCGCCTGCGAGCGCAGCATTGCCGGCGCGCTGCGCGTGACCCCGTGGGCGCCGGCGCTCGTTCCGCATCTGTCATTCACCGCCGAGCACGTGCTGGATGGCTCGCTCTCCGTTGCGCTGGCCGCGCGCCATCAACTGGTCAACGAGGTCGGCATCAGCTTTGGCTACCGCTTCCCGCGCGTGAAGGCCGAGGCGTACCCGATCGCCTACCAGTACGTCGCCGAAGGAAACCTCGCCGACCATGCAGCGAACCTCAACTACTGGCTGCGGCGCGATGCGGTGGTCAAAGCGATCGAGTCGGCCGGCGGCACCGTCGAGTCGATCACCTACACGGCGCTGCCGAATCAGCAAATCGGCCAGTGGATTCCGAGCGCGGTCGATTATCAGCTCTGCATGGGGTTCTCCGCCGAGGTGTCCTTCGACTACGTGCAGATGATCGAGGAGCGGCACACGATCACCGTTGCTGCGCCGGCCAGCGTCGCAGCCGTCGGCACGCTGCGCCGCACGCTGCAGGGCGCGCTCGAAGGCGTTTACCCGCCGACGCAGACGGTCGAGCACGACATGCTGCTGTTCAAGAATAAAATTTCCAGCATCCCGCCGCTGGACACGGCAACGCCGCTCACCGGCTACACGGTGGCGGCCGACGTGACGCTGACGCCGGAAACCGATCGCACCGCCGCCGGCGCCGCCATGCAGACGCTGATTGAGATTGCGAAAACCAACATCTGGGGATCTCACCGGCAGAACCGGGTGCGTGCCACGGTGGCGCTCAATCCGGCGATCGATCTCGACAAGACGATCGACATCGCCGCCGGGCCGGTGCATGCGCGCGGCAAGTGCGTTTCGGTCTCTCATCTGCTTTCGCCGCCGACCGGGCAGGCAACCAGCGAATTGGCCATCGCGCTGTGCACGATCGCCGGCACCGGCATCAGCCATCCGGAAACGCCAACGGCCGCGCCGGCCGGCTCGGCGCCGGCGACAACGCCGCTTGCCGGCGAGCCGACGGCGGATTTCAATTTCCTGCCGGAGGAAGACCACATGTTCACCGTCACATTCCCTGGCGTCGAGGAAGTCGAGCGCGCCAAGGCCATCATCCCGCTCGCCTCGTCGTACAACGCGACACTGAGCGAGGACATTCTGGAGGTCACGCTGTGAGCGACGCTGCCGCGCCGCCCGGCGGCGATCCGTTGGACTTGGTGCGCGCGCTCGATGCGCTCGACTCCGGCGGCCGGCAGACGAGCGCGACGGCCAAGCGGCTGCCGGCCGACACGCCTGCGCCGGCGATTCCGACCCGCGTCGGGCGCGCCGAGTCCAATCGGCCCGTGCAGGCGCCATGACTGCGCGCGATTTGCAGGCCGCGCGCCAGGCGCTGCGTTGGGGCGTCGGGCAGACCTCGCTCAAGCAGCGGGTGCTGCCGCCCGAGCAGGACGTGATGCCCATCCCCGGCCGGGTCGGCGTCGCGCCTAGCCCGGCCGATCGGCAGACGGATGCCCCGCCGCTCGATCGCGGCTTCGTCATCACGGCGTTCGGCGCGGCTTCCGGCGCGCGCTACAGCCCGTACACGCTGGAGCAGCTCACCTGGCCGTACGCGCTGGCAAACGCAAGCTACGGCGTGCAGCCGTTCGCCACGAGTTTCAACATTCACGACACCCTGCTCTGGCACGATGTGCTGGCGTTTTCCGGAGGGAAAATCTGGATCAACGCCGCGACCCGCGCCGCGCTGGAAATCCCAGTCGCGCTCGTCACGGCCGATGCGACGCCGTACCTCATCCCCAGCGCCGAGCCGGGCGAGCCTTACGGCAGCTCGACGCTGAACGCCAGCCAGAAACGGGTTTTCGCCGTCGCCAGAGCGACCGTCCGCACCTTCGTTCCCGGCGCGCCGGAGGCGGCGCTGCAGCCCGTAGCCCCGCGCACCGAGGGGCGCGCAGCAACGCTGGGCCCGGCGATTTCGCCTGCGACCCATCAAGCGACGATGGCGCAGATTTACCACTCGCAGCAGGACTGGCAGGCGCCTGGCGTGGATTGGATCTGCAGTTGGTCGATCGTCCAGATGGCGCTCGCCTCGCCATACCTGACGCGCACGGACGGGGCGGCATCCATCATGCGTTCCCCGCCCGGATTCTCGGCGCCGGTTCCGTCGAGCGGATCGTCAAACACGGCGGCAGCCCTGCCAGCCACTGAAATCATGATCACTGGAAATGGGGAGGTTTACACCTACGGGTCGCTGCCGAACGGCTACTACAATGGGGCGATCGTGATATTTCCGTGGAGCGGAACCGTCAGCGCGGCGCTCGCCGGCCAGTTTCGCCGGCAATACAATCGTATCGCGCATTCCGCGAGCGCATCGGCCAATCAGGTTGTCGCGGGAACCTCTGTAACCTACACGGCAACGGCGAGCTATACGTCCGACGTCGGCACCGAAAAAGCAGTGGTTCTACCGCAGACGGTAACGGTCGCCCCTGGCGCTCAGGTTCATGCAAATGAAGTGCTTCAGTACCGCGGCGATACGGGGTATACCTGGATGTCCGGCAAAACGGCGGCGGCCTACGGCTCGTCGCCGCACGGACAGGCCACATGGGCGCAGCTTGAGGAATCGGACGTTGCCGGGAGTTCCGCACAGAAAACGTGGCAGCAGCAGACGGTCTCCGTGTCGGTTTCGACGCCGGACGAAACGATGGTCTCGATTGCGCTCAGTCGCTCGCGAACGATAGGCCCGCAGTTGACGATTAGCCCGCTAACCGGATACTACGCGAGCCGCCTGGCGAACCCCTACGGCAATGTCTGGGATGGGTTCGGCATGGGGCTGGCCGCGAAAATCCGCTACTACGAGGATGCGTCGGTCTGGCCGCAACCGGGAGATGAGGTATTGAGCGCGATGGCGGAGATGGCCGATGCCGCCGCAGCCATGACGTTTTACACCGACGAGCGACAGGACGGCGTGACCCAGCGGCAGCACTACACCGCGGCGCTGTCTCCTTCGCAAACAGCAGATCAGCAGACGCTGACGTGGACCACTCGCGACTATCTTTTCCGCGACGACGTCAACGGGGTGAGCATACGGCTGGACGGCAGCCTGACCGGAACGCAAACCGCTCCCGCTGCGGGGCAGATGACCGTAGCGGCTACGCTCCGCATCCAAACGAGGCATCACGTCAATTCGATCGATCTCGGCAGTTTGACATTCGAATATGCCGAGTTGCTGCCTCGCACCGTCACGCTGCCGCAATCTGGCGAAATGGCGTTCCCGGTGCCGCGGGTTCATCTCTCATGCGTGCCCGCCTATCGCGGCCAGGGCGATTTCCGAGGGGCGTCCTACATCACCGCCGCAGAGGAGGGCAACGGATCGCCGGCGGCCCACCTGTTCAACTTCCGTCTGCGGCTCGCGCGGTATTCGGAGGTTTCGACGCTGGACCAGAGCAACCGCTCCGGGCCGGATGTGGTTTTCCTGCCGGTCAATTTTCTGGAGGCGCTCCATTCCGTGGTGTTTTCGCAGGGGTTTGGCGTCGCTCCAGACCCGTATCCAATCACCAGCCAAACACGGTATGACGCGATCGTGCAGCAGTTTTTCGCGCCGACATTCGCTGTGCAAATCCGTGACGGGGTGCAAGGCCCGTGGCCGGGCAGCGTCCGGCCGGGCCTTTCCCCGACGTCTCGACTCACGAGGACATGATGACGCCATTCGAACTTCAGTTGCTGCAAACGGCCTGGCCGATCATATCGAACCTGTGCATGGCGTTCGGAGCCTGGTATCTGCGCGATCAGGCCCGGCGGATGGCCTCGATCACCGGAGCGGTCGCCGATTTGGCGGCCAAAATCGCTGAGATTGACAAAGGAATGATAACGGCATCCGCGGTGATGCAGCACAAGCTGGACAAGCTCGATGGCCACTTCGGCGAGCGCGTCGGAGTCATCGAAGCCGTGGTCGACCATAGTTTGCCTGGCGGCCTGCAGCGCCGAGCGACGGATCGCCCTGGGTGGGGCGTCAGCTCTGATGTCGGCGTCCAAAGAGGCATCTGATATCGCGCGCGTGTGAGCCAGACACGAGCGACGCATTAGTTCCGAGAGAACTGGGCGCGGACGGCATGGCCGCCACATGGTGTGGCAAAGGTCGACTCTGGCTAGCTGTCCGGCAGCGCGCTGCGGCCGCCTTTTCTGGCGACGAGGCGCGCCGCGCGCCGAATACCATTCGACAGCTCGCCGTCGCCAAAAGCTTTCAACGTCCGCACCGTTGTCGCGTCCAAAGTCACGCTTTTGCGCTCAAGCGGCCCGCCGTCGGTGGTTTGCGCCGGCCGGCCAGCGCCTTCGCGGGAGCCACCGGGTCGGTGGTTTGCGTTGCTGCATCCCATGACCTGAATTATACGCACAAATCACTCGTCGCGGCGCTCGGCAAGCATGCGCTCGACGGCGCGTGTGTCAAGCGTAAA
>ERZ761580.52-NODE-52-length-26734-cov-7.428989_pt1 | contig 26734 bp, 37 predicted proteins | sample MGYA00433097_ERZ761580 | MGnify/ENA primary metagenome ERZ761580 (study PRJEB28899, sample SAMN03785562) | bioreactor sludge metagenome | biome: EBPR Sludge; feature: EBPR Bioreactor; material: 0.22µm filtered reactor supernatant | place: Saint Lucia: Queensland... | reverse complement strand
CGCCCCCTCCGGTACTGTCAATTCCACCGGCAAGAGCCCGGCCGGCGGCGCCAAGGAAGAGCAAGCCGCAATGGCCTATTTTCAGGCCCAAGGCTGGTCGCGGGAGCAGGCTGCAGGCTTGGCCGCCAACATCAAGCGGGAAAGCGCCTTTAGGGCGGACGCCGTGGGCGACAACGGCAAGGCGTATGGCATCGGCCAATGGCACCCCGACCGGCAAGCCGTCTTCCAAAAGGTCTTTGGCAAACCGATTCAAGGGTCGTCAATTGAAGAGCAAATGGCCTTCATGCAATATGAATTGACCCAAGGTAACGAACGCAAAGCCGGAAACTTGCTTAAAGGTGCGACGCGGGCGGACGAAGCCGCGGCCATCGTGTCCAAGCACTACGAACGCCCGGCTGACCGGGAGGGTGAAGCGGCCAAGCGGGGACAAATGGCCCTTGCAATGCTCGGGGGCGTGCCTGGCGCCTCTCAGGCGGCCGTCGGGGCTGGTGCGGTGCAGGTTGCCCAAGCAAACGCCGCCGCGGCCCCTGGCGCCACGTCCAAGAGCGTTGAAACCCACATTGGGGAGGTCAAGGTATACACGGCCGCCACGGACGCCAACGGCATTGCCAAGGATATGGGCAAGTCCCTGGATTACCTCTTTACCTCTCAAGCAAATTACGGGTTGACCTAATATGGCGCTTATCCCTTTCCCCAACGTACCGAAGTTGCCAGGCGTGCCGGCGCTTCCCCGGTCGCCAAACTTCCCGCCGGCCGTTCGCGCGGGCCTTGGGTTGCTGCAGGGGATGCTGTGGCGCATTTTCCAAGTGCAAACCCGCTGGGGTATTTTTGACAGCAAGGGTAAGCCGCTTGGCGACCCGTCAAAGTTCACGGGGCTGATTGGCAACGCACTGGAAGCCGCCGGCCTGGGCTCCGTGCTGTCCACCGGGTCCGTGGATTATTCCAAGGAAACCCGCGTAAGCGACTTCCCCCTTGAGGGCGGCACGTTCGCCAGTTACAACAAGGTCGAAACCCCGGCGGCGCCCCAAGTGGTCCTTTGCATGCAGGGTAGCGAAAGCAACCGCCGCACCTTCCTGGAAGCGGTCGACAAGGCGTGCAAGTCGACGGACCTTTACAGCGTAGTGACTCCGGAAGTCACCTATATCAATTACGCCGTCGAGCGGTACAACTACGCCCGCCACAATTCCAAAGGTGCGACCCTTCTGATTGTGGAAATCACGCTTAAGGAAATCCGCCAAGTATCGGCGCTTTACACCACGTCCAACAAGGGGCAGGTTGACCAGCCGAAGGATGCCAGCGCAACACCGCAAGCCGATAACGGCAAGGTGCAGGCGCAAACGCCCCAGCCTTCGACGCTCAAGAGCATTGCCAACAAATTGCCGGGCCTGGCGGAAAAGGCCGGCAACTACCTTCAAGGGCTGGTGAAATAATGCAATCCGTACCCCTGCAACCCGTCCCCTCCCAATCGACCAAAGTTGTTTTGGGCGGCCAGAATTGCCAAATCCTGGTGTACCAGAAGCCGCAAGGCGTCTTCGTGGATATCAACGCGGACGGGGTCGACATTTCGGTCGGCACCATCGCCCGGGACGCCGTGCCGCTCATTTCCCGGGAGTACACCGGCTTTATCGGCAATCTGATTTTCATTGACACGCAAGGCAGCGACGACCCCAGCTATTCCGGCTTAGGCGACCGCTTTGCCATGGTCTATTTGACGGCGGAAGAATATGCCCTCATTTGAAAATAAAAAGGCGCTCCGCTTCGTCATTACCTTGGGAACGGGGAAGTTTGGGTCGTCCGATAATGACACCATTACGCTGCAGGGCTTCCGCGCAATTGCGGACATTGACAAGGCCGGCGGCATGATGATGGGCACCCTACGCGCCAAAATTTACGGCGTCGCGCAAGCCGATATGAACAGCGTTACGACGCTGCAATGGAAGCCCGGTACGCTCATTCCCAACACCGTGGAAGTCTACGCCATTGACGGCGCCGCGGAAACGCTGGTATTCGCCGGCAACATCGTTAACGCCTGGGCTGATTATCAAGGCATGCCCGACGTCTTCCTCCACATTCAGGCGCAATCCGCCTTCTTCAATACCTTGAAGGCTGTACCGCCCCGGAGCTTCAAGGGGCGCGTCGATGTTGCCACGGTCATGGGGCAGATTGCCCGCGACCTGGGCTACACTTTCGAGAACAACGGCGTTACTACGCAACTGGTCGACGTGTATCTGCCCAATACCGGCATGGAACAGGCCAAAGACCTTGCACGGGCCGCCGGGTGCGACCTGTACCTTGACGACAAGATATTGGCAATCACGCCCCCGAACGTGCCCCGCAAGGTAATTATTCCGCTCATTTCGCCAGCGTCCGGCTTGGTTGGCTATCCAACCTTTGACGGTGTGGGCGTCAATTTTCAAACCCTATTCAATCCGGCAATTACCTTTGGGGGCTCCGTCAAGCTGGTAACGGACGTGCAACAAGCGGCCGGGGAATGGGTTGTAACTTCGGTCGGCCATCGGCTGGAATCCGAAAAGCCGGGCGGCGCCTGGTTTTCAAATGTAAGGGGTAACGCTAATGGCCTCGCCGTCGTCGGACGCTAACGGAATCCCAAGCGGCCAGCTTAAAGCGGCCAGCACTTGGGGCGAATTCAACAATATGGCTTTCATGGTGCAACAGGCACTAGGGAAGATGCAAACCGCGACCCTGGTCCGGATTGAGGCTTGCACGAACGCGGGCGGCCTGTCCCCCGTTGGATATGTCGACGTCACGCCCATGATCAACCAGCTTGACGGCCAGGGCAACCCGACGCCCCATGTGACAATTTACAACGTGCCCTATTTCCGGCTGCAGGGCGGCGCGAACGGCATCATTATTGACCCGCAAAAAGGGGACATTGGCGTCGCCGTCTTCGCGTCCCGTGACATTTCGCAAGTCAAGTCGACCAAGAAGCAAGGCAACCCGGGGAGCCATCGCCAATACAGCTTTGCCGACGGCATGTACCTTGGCGGCATGCTCAACGGTACGCCGACGCAATACGTCCAATTCAGCGCCGCGGGCATCAAAATTCATTCCCCGACGGCCGTGGTCATTGATGCCCCGGTCGTTGAAATCGACGCCGCTACGTCTTGCACTGTCAATACGCCAACCTTCACGGTCAACGGTTCAACCGTGCTTAACGGACCCTTGAGCCAAGGCAAAGGGAGTGCCGGGGGCGCCTGTGAAATGCTTGGACCACTCAACGTCGTCAACGATGTTGTTGGACAGGGCAAGAGCCTTCATAATCACGTCCACGGGGGAGTTCAAACCGGGGGCGGTAACACAGGGGCGCCAGTATGACGCAATACAACACGCTTTTGCTTGACCAAGGGCAATGGGATTTGGTCATAGACAGCGCCGGCAATATCGCCATGGCGACGCCCCCTTACGCCTTGGCCCAAGACGTTGCAAGCGCCGTGCGCCTGTTCCTGGGGGAACTGTGGTACTCCACGAAAAAGGGCATTCCGTACTTTGAAGACGTGCTAGGGCACTTGCCGCCGCTGTCACTTATGACGGGCTACATTGAGAAAGCGGCGCTAACAGTTCCCGGCGTCGTGTCCGCTCAATGTATAATTTCGGCATTCGACTCCCGCGAAATTACGGGGCAAATCCAATTTATTGACGAAACGGGAGCGGCTAACAATGTCACTTTCTAGCGTTCCAAAAATCCAGTTTACGCCGGCTGGCCTTGTCATTCCCGCGGAAACTGCCGTATTGGCGGGCGTTCAAGACGACATTAACGCCGCCTTTGGGGGCGGGCTCAATCCGGCGCTTGAAACGCCGCAAGGCCAACTTGCTTCCAGCCAGGCCGCGATTATCGGAGACAAGAATAACGAATTTGCATTATTCGTGAATCAAGTCGACCCGCAATATTCCGCCGACCGCTTCCAAGATGCCATTGCCCGCATTTACTTCCTGACACGCAAGCCGGCCACGCCGACCACGGTGCAGGCCACGCTTACCGGCCTTTCCGGCACCGTTGTTCCGGCCGGCACCCTGGCGCAAGACACGTCGGGGAATACCTACGTTTGCGCGGGTAACGCCACGATTGGGTCAACTGGTACGGTAATTGCAGAATTCCAAAATACCCAAACCGGCCCGATTCCTTGCGCCGCCGGCACGCTTACCCAAGTGTACCAAGCGGTCCCGGGCTGGGACGCAATCACGAACGCGGCCGACGGCACAATGGGGTCGGACGTTGAAAGCCGGGCGGATTTTGAATACCGCCGGAAGAATTCGGTCGCCCTGAATGCCAAAGGCACGAACGGCGCCATTTATGCGGCAGTCTTCAACCTGGCCGACGTGCTTGATTGCTACGTTATCGACAACCCGGCCGGCACCACGGTGAACAAGGGCGTGACCAATTACCCCATGGCCGCCCATTCGGTCTATGTTGCGGTCGTTGGCGGCGCCGACGCGGATATCGCGCAAGCCATTTGGACCAAAAAGGATTTGGGTTGCGATTACAACGGCAACACGTCCGTCACCGTCACCGACTCCGCGGGCTACAATTTCCCGCTCCCGACCTACACCGTGAAATTCAACCGGCCGGCAAACTTGGCGATTAAATACGCCGTAAATATCGTCGACGACTCTTCGCTTCCCTCCAATATCGTTGATTTGGTCAAGGCGGCTATTATTGCCAGGTTCAACGGTTCGGACGGCACGGCCCGGGAGCGCATCGGGGCGTCGATTTTCGCAAGCCGTTATTATGCCCCCGTGTCCGCCGTTGCGGTCAATGTGGCCGTCGTGTCTATCCTGATTGGAACCAGTACTGCCACATTGACCAAGGTCGACGTCGGCATTGACCAGCGCCCCACGTTGAGCGCGTCCGATATCACGGTGAACCTCGTATGATTGATTTTGAGAAAACCATAATCAGCCAGTACGGGAACAGCCCGACGATTCTCCAACTCGTTCAGAATATGAATGCGTACTTGGACCCGCGGGCGGACTTCGACGCGTTCTTCGACTACGTGTGGAACGTTGATACGGCGCAAGGCTTCGGCCTGGACATTTGGGGTCGGATTGTCAATATCCGCCGGGAACTGCAAATACCGAACGCCCCCGTCTACTTCGGCTTCAAGGACGCTTTGCCGGGTTCATACCCATTTGACGAAGCCCCATTTTACGACGGCACGCCCCCGGCGACGCAAGCCTACAAGCTGGCCGACGATGCTTACCGAAAGTTGATTTTAACCAAGGCGCTTGCCAACATTGCGTCGAGCAATGCCCCGTCGCTGAATCAACTTTTACAAAATATGTTTGCCGACCGCGGCCGTTGTTACGTCAATGACATGGGCGGCATGCAGTTCCGGTACACATTCGAGTTTGACCTTACGTCGCAGGAATACGCGATTGTTACCCAATCCGGAGTTTTGCCCCGTCCTGCCGGGGTCAATGCTATACTTTTTCAAAGTGCCTTGCCGCTATTCGGGTTTTCTGAGGCTGGGCTTTCGGCCGCGCCCTTTGGGCAAGGTGTGTTTATCCCTCAAGGTGCCATAAATGCAGCTATCTAACGCCCCCGGCAAACTCCTTTTGCCCTTCGCCAATGCTGGCGCTAAAAACTCCATTCCGGTCGCTTCGCAAATCGGCATTACTGCCGGAGCGGCGTCGCTTACGGATGGCTTCCCGCCCCTGACACGAACCCCGATTGCTGCAGGGGGCGTGCCGCCTTCTGGCTTGGACATGAACGGGATTTTGTACGCACTTTCCGCGGCCTTGCGCTGGGCCAATGCTGGCGGCGGTTACGTGTACGACTCCACTTTTGCCAATGACTCCAACGTTACCGGATACCCCAAGGGCGCCCGCGTCTTGCGTTCTGACGGCGCCGGCTACTGGCTCAACACCATTGACGGAAACACGGTCGACCCGGAGTCGGTCACAGTCAATGCGGCGCAAGTTGCCGGATGGGTTCCGGACCTGACAAACGGGGTCGCGGCGGTCACAATGACGTCGGCAAACGTGACCCTTACGCCGATGCAATACGGAAAGCCAATCATTGTGCTTTCAGGCACTCTTACCGCAAACCTGAATTTGATTTTCCCGAATCTTTCCGGGGAATGGACGGTCGTCAACAATTGCACGGGCGCATTCACAGTGACCGCCAAGACTGCAGCCGGAACGGGCATAGCGGTCGCATCGGGCGGAAAAATTCGTATTGTTTGGGGCGACGGGGCGAACATTTATAGCGCCCTGAATGCGGGCGATACGGCCGCACAATTTGACAATTCAACGTTATTTGCTACAACCGAGTTCGTACAAAAGACAGGCGTCCACTTCCCAGCGGGAAGTGGAACAGGGTTAGTCACTAGCCAAACGCTTGGCCTTGCGCTGTCCGGATGTTGGCTCGAAGTACAGGCGGCCGGGTTGACTATTACTCTTCCGACTTTGGCTTCCGCTCCCGCAGGGCTGATTACCTACACATTTAAAGCCGTACATGGCTTCACGCTAAAAGGGAATGGCACTGAGCTTATAGGAGCCGGGTCGGCAAGTGGCGCAAATACTGTCGCAATATTGCCGGGAGAAACTTTAACCGTGGTTTCAACGGGAGCCGGCGGAAGCTGGTATGTGGTATTTGATGGGTTTGGCGCAAATTCCTTTGTCGCCGCTCGTTCCTCTACGGGTTATCAAAAATTGCCCGGTGGCCTTATTCTGCAATGGGATAGCGCAAACGTCAGCGCGAACGCGATTCTTACCGTTAATTTCCCTATCGCATTTCCTACCGCGTGTTTCGGCGTTTTTGTGACAAGCCAACAGGCGGATATGACAAATACGGCGACCCCCGGTTGCGCCGGGGAGCCAATTAGTACAACGCAAGCTAAAATCCAAAATACATACAATGCGTCGGCAATTACAATGAAATATCTGGCAATCGGTAATTAAGGGGTAGATCATGCGATTTTCAAATAGTACAAAATGTTTTTACCCGGAAGATATTGCGTATACGGAGTTTCCGGCCGATATTATTGAAGTCCCGCAAGAAGACTTCGACGCCGCAATGGCCCGTAACCCAGGGGATACTTTGGACGTTGTTGCCGGCCGAATTGTAATTATTCCCAAACCGGCCGCAACCAAAGCCGAATTGCAGGCCACTGCTTGGAACGGCATCAAAGCCGAACGCGACCGCCGCAAGGCCGGGGGCGTCAAGGTTGGCGCAAAGTGGTTCCATAGCGACGACGGCTCCCGTATCCAGCAAATCGGCTTGGTCATGATGGGCGCCAGCACCCCCGCCGGCCTGCAATGGAAGACAATGGACGGCTCATTTGTTACCATGACCCAAGCGCTTGCGACGTCCGTCTTCGGAGCCGTGGCCGCCAGCGACCAAACGGGCTTTGCCGCCGCCGAAACGCACCGGGTCGCTATGGAAGCCAGCGCCGACCCGGCGTCCTATGACTATTCCGGCGGCTGGCCGAAAATCTACGGGGAGTAAGCAGCTATGCGCGTCCTCTTCTGCACTTCAAAGCTTCCCGGGGCTGTCCTCATTCGTGCCATTACTTGGAGCGATTGGAGCCACGTCGCTTTGATTGATGGGGAAGAGGCCATAGAAGCCACATGGCCGGCGGTGCGCGTTGCGCCGCTGTCCGAAATCATCGCCAAGCACTCCGCGCATTGCATTGTGGAAATGGCTTGCCAAGACGACGCCGCGGTCCTTGCGGCCGTCCGTTCGCAAGTGGGCAAACCCTACGACCTTACTGCCCTTTTCGGGCTTCTGACGCATCGGGATTGGCAAAAGCCCGACGCCTGGTTTTGTTCTGAGTTGGTCGCCTGGGCATTCTCCCAAGGCGGGTCGCCACTCTTCCGCCCCGAAGCCTTGCACCGGGTCACGCCTCAACACCTTTGGATGATTGCAAAATGATTCGCTTCCTTGCGTCCTTGCTGGTCTTCATCGTCTTTTATATCGTTGGCATGCTGGTTGCGCCAATCCTTCCCCTGTTTGCTGTCATGCGCGACGGCCCGTCCGGCAACGGCGGAACGACGGCTTCTTTTCCATCAAATCCAGCCGCGGGGCCTTTCAATACCGATGGGTAAAAATGTTTGGCCGCGTGAATGTCTCATTTGAAGCCGGTTGGTTGCTCGACGTCTACGTGAAGGATGACGCCGCGAAACAAAAGCACCCCCGCGCAATCTTCATGTGTTCGCCCCAAATCAAGTTTAATCAACCCTAGCGAGTAAGCGCCATGCCCGAAGAAAAACAAGCGTGCAGCCTTCCCCCGGAATACTGCCCCCACATCAAGGAAGCCGCCGACGAAGCCGTCAAGAAGGTTTTTGCCATATTGGGGGTCGACGTTGATGTACCAAAGGAAGTGGAACAGTTCCGCGAAAATCTCCGCTTCAGCGCCAACATGCGTCGGGCTGCTGACAAGGGTATGTTGGCAATCATCGGCGCTATTGCCGTCGGCGCCATGGCCGCATTGTGGGCCGGCGTTGTCAGTTCCATGATGAAAGGGCATTGACCGTGAAGTCGCGCAAATTCATTTTGGCGCTTCTGTCCCTCGCAAGCGCGACCGCTCTTTGCGTCACCGGCCACATTGCCGACGGCGTATATTCGGCGGTTGTCATTGCCACGGTGGGCGCGTACATGACCGCGAACGTCGCACAGAAGGCAACCGTTAAACCATAGGAGAAAGCAGCATGAAACCGTTTATCCGACACCGTTCGATTTTCCTTTTCGGGGGCGCCATCTTGGCCGCTCTCGCATCCTTTTACAGCGACCCGGACGCCAACGGCCTGTCGACCATCTTGGGCGGCCTGGCGCTGATTCAAGGCGTTTGGGCTGTGGCCGCTTCGCATTGGGCACGCAAGGCCCTGGCCGATTACCCGGAAGCCGACCAACGTCGCTTGTTCGCCAAGGCCGCGGAAGACCCCGTCGGCGCCGGGCTGGCGCTTATTGCCCTGGCTATCGTGTTCGTCGGGCTCTTGCTGGTCTTTTCGCCCCGTGCCCATGCTGACACCTTGCCGGCTGGCTTCGTGCAATACGGGCCGATTCTGAAAGCCGAACAGCGGGCGTACTGGCCCGGCCATCCTGACCCCGCGGCGCTGGCCGCCCTGGTTGAGCAAGAGTCGTGCGCCAGCCGTGCCGCGTGCTGGAATCCCGGCGCCAGGCTCAAGACTTCCCGAGAAGAGGGCGCCGGCATGGGCCAACTTACCCGGGCGTACCGTGCCGACGGCTCCGTGCGCTTTGATGCCCTGGCGGACCTTCGGGACCAGTACGGCGCCGAATTGTCCGGGCTGTCTTGGGATACCGTCTATAAACGCCCCGACCTGCAATTGCGGGCCGTGGTCCTTATGTCCCGGGATGCCGCCCGACCGTTCCGCGGTTCGTCCGGTTGGTTGCATTTCGGGGATGCCGGATATAACGGCGGCGGCGCGGGCGTGCAGAAGGAGCGGCGGGCCTGCAAGCTGTCCAAAGGGTGCGACCCTGGTCAATGGTTCGCCAACGTTGAATTGCATTGCCTCAAGTCCCGGCAACCCCTCTACGGCGGCCGTTCGGCGTGCGATATCAACCGGGAGCATGTGCATAACGTGTTTTTGGTGCGCCGGGCCAAGTACGTCGGGGCCATGTCATGAACCGCCTGGTCGGCATGATTACGGGCAATCCCGCCTTGTTGCTGTGGATTGCTTGCGCCGCGTTCGTGCTGGGGCTATCGTCCGGCGCCGGGGGCGCCTGGTGGGTCCAAGGACTACGCCTTGACGCGGTGCAAGCGAAGTACGACGGGTTTGTTGCCACGGTCAAAGCCGAAGGGGAAGCCGCTAAGAAGCTGGCGGACGCCCAAACGGCCGAAGATAAACGGAAAAAGGAGAGTTCCGACCATGAATATGAAACAACTATTGCCAGCCTTCGCGCTGATGTTAAGCGCATGCGCGACGACCGTACCCGTGGCCGTTTCGTGCCCGCCGCCCCCGCCAGTTCCCGAAATCCTGGAATTGCCTGTTTCGACCGGGCCGAGCTTGAGCAAGCAATACGACGACTTGATTCGGGAGTTTCGGGACTCCTTGAACAAGGCGACGCGGACGCCGTAGGGCTCAATACGGCCCGCGCTTGGGCTGGCGGCATTCGTCCCGATACGTCCCGCGGTAATCCGGCCAAAACCCTTCCCTGACCATTTCGCAATAGTTTTCCTGTTCGGCTTGCTGGTCTTCGTAATCCATAGCGCCAGCAAGCCCCAGCAACAACACCAGCGCCGCCAGAATCGCGGCCATTCGGTAACGGCTCATAGTTCCACCCTGTCCAAAAGTAAGCGGTAAGCGGCCTGCATGCCGGCAATTTGCCCCTTAAGGCCGTCGCGGGCGTTCGCCCTGTAGGTCTTGACCATTTCCGCGGCCACGTCGTCCGGGAGTTCGTGCGGGAACGCCGGGGCCTTCTTGGTTTTGAGGGGGGCCGTCGTTTCTTCCAGCTTGGCGACCTTGGCAATTGCCCGCTTGATGTTCTTGCGGCACTCCGGCGGCTCCGGGTCGTTCGTGTCCCAAGTGAGCCCGCACGGGGCGCAAATCATCTGGTCGCCGTACTGGCGGGCCTGGCAATCGTGGCGCTTCATGGCTGGTCGTCCCGCGGGTTGATTCGGAAAAGCTGGGCGACGCCGATGCCGACCAGCAACCAAAGGGCAACGGCGCCGGCAATCATTTCTTTTGCTCCTTCTTCCATTTCTTGTACCAAGGGGCCATGTAGATTGCGGAGCGGGTCACGCCAACCTTTTGCGCGGCGGCGTAGGGCGTTACGCCCTGTTCCGTCACCATCTTGCGGGCCTTGACCATTGCGGCGGATTCGCGGGCGGCCATTATTCAGCCCCCAACAGTTCGACAAGGCCCTGCAGCGTGTGGCCGGCTTTGCGGATATCCAGCATGCCCCCCTTGTCTTGCTCCCGGGCCAAGTACGCAATGGCCGTGCCCTTCATGTACCCGCGGAATTCTTCGGGCGTGAGCCAGTGGCGCAAGACTTCCCACGGCTGATAGGCGCCAAGCTTCTTGTAATGGTCCCCGCCCTCTTGCACGTCAAGCGCCGACAACGCTTCGGCCACGTTGGGCAACGGGGAGCCGTCGACCTCAAACTGGTCGGCCAGCAGCGCCGTCGGACATTCACCGGACGTACCTGGCCCGCGGTACTTGGTCACTTCCGCGGTCGATTCGGTCACAATAAAGATTGCGCCGTCTTCCTTGCATGTTATTTTGGTCCCGGTCTTGTAAATCACTTGTTGCACTCCCCTGTTAAGACAAAATCCCAAGCATTCCCCTTCCGGGTAATTGCAACCGCTCCCAACGTTACGGCAAGTCACTGGCGGCACTCCTTAACGATGAATTCCCGGGCCGCATCATAGGCGGCGCCGTCATTTGGCGCCCGCATCCCGGTCGGCTTGAGCCTGGCCGCAATGTAGTCAACGCCGCGATGGGCGACCGCCCTGTCATGCTTCAAGATTAGCATGTCGCCCCAATAATCGACCATGTAATGCAAGCGCCGGGAGTCCGGCCACTGGGCATCGTAGGTGCCTTCCATGTACGCTTTGTGGGCCAGCATGCCGCCAAGCTGGCACGGGTCCGCGCTGGCCTGGTTGGGGCCTGGCGTAATCGGCGTCGACCTTGGTGCAATGTGTTGGCACGCCTCGACCGTGCCGTCCGGTTTGAATCGCTGGCAAGCCGCGTTGGCATCGTTCCAGCCAGCAAAGGCGTAAGCGGCCAGGATTAAGAGAATTACGCGCATGGTGTGGGCTCCTAATTGTCCAAAAAAGCCCAGTCGCGCAACGGCATCACAGCGCACCGCGGATACGTGTCGTTCTCACGGTGCATGAGTCCGCATGGGGAGTTCTGCATCTTGAAGAATGCTTTGCTCAAACCCGTGGCAATCCGCATGGCAGTTTGGCACCGCGCCAGCAGTTCAGCGTCATATTGATTTACGGCGGCATCAAATTGACTGTCGCGGGTCGGCAGCACCCGGTCGCAGTCTGGAAATCTACCGTCGATCGGTTTGAAAATTTGCCCGGCGCATTCGTATCGACCGTCCGGCGCGATGGTAATTTCAACAGTCTGCAATTTGCTTTTGGCGATCAGCTTGGCGGTATCCAAAGGGATGATGAAGTCGGCCGGGGCGAATGCTGATTTTTCAGGCATCAAGTCGTCAAATGCCAAAGACCCGTCGGTAGCGCGGACATGAACGGCGCCGTCATCTCGCACTAGAATTTGCACGCCGACCAAGTAATAACGTACATCCTTTGTCGATGCCATTCCGCAAGCAGCTTTGATAGATTGAGTTCTTACGGTAATCACTTTTAAATCTCCGGTTGGTTGGTATAGGTGTACTGTAGCTAAATAATTTATCTATGTCAACTGATAATATCCAACGTCCCGCAACATCGCTTCGGCCTTGCCGACGTACCAAGCGTAGTCGATATCGTCCGGGAATTCGTCCGGTAGCGTCATGCACGGCCGGGCACCATAGGAAAGGCTTACCGTGTTGCCGTTACTGGCGTAGACGATGGGGCCAGGCGCTTGCGTGCTGTAGTACCAGCGCACCACCTTTCCCAAGTATTCCGGCGTTTGGGGCTGGAAGCACGCGGCGTATGCTGTGGCCGCTGGTGCCAGCATGTCCCCGCGGCGCCACTTGCGGCCCTCCTTGGTCCATCCGTTGGCCTGCAACGTGCCGACCATATCCATGACCCTGGCACCCTTGCGCGGCCCTTCGCCCCACATTTTGACGCCGCCCCCGTTGACCTTCTGGATGGTAACGAACTTGCGAATATCACGGCACGCGGCAATGGTGTATTCCACGGGCACACCCTTTGCCAAGAATTCCGCCACGGCGTCCGCGCAAATCTCGACGTCGGGGTTTTTCTTTTCAGCCAAACCGGCTTTGGCATATTCCCCTTTGCGCTTCACGTCGTCCGGGGTCTTGATTGCAAAATAGTTGTTCACGTCCCGGGCATAGAGGGCGACGTAATCGTCCGTTTCCATTTCCAAGCCCGTGCGGCGTTGCCATTCAGCAATAAGGTATTCACTGACCTGCAGCTTATCCCGCGGGCAGTCAATGACTATGCCGTCGGTATTGGCCGAAATAACCGGGATTCCGTAAAGTTCGTGCCATTCAATCAGCATCAAAAGGGACAATTGCCCGGTTACTGTTGTTTGAATCAACATGGTCGGCGCAAAAAGAACGCTGTACGGGCTCCCGGTCTTTCCAAAAGTCCCGTTAATCATAATCTTGCCACCTTCGTTGCCGACCCTGGCTTCGGCATATTCATGGCTCTTTGTGTCGCCGGCCTTCTTTAATTTCCCTTGCAAGGCTTTGGCGGCTAGGCGTTCATCCTTAATGGATTCGTACTCTTTGAGGAAGGTCGGCCCAAGGGCGGGCGGCCACTCGCCGGAATTCAAAATTAGATTTGGGTAATAGCTGGCGACGTCCGGCATCCGTATTTGGTTGTTCGGACCACTCACGGCGACTAGTTTTTTCTCCTGGCTGTGCAAGCCCCCAATGCCCATTTTATAGGTCGAACGGTTGACGGTAATTTCCAGCCCTTCAAGCTGTGGCGGCATTTCCACGGCGCCGGACGGCCCTAGCCTAAAGACGGATTCGCGGACCAGTTCCAAGGCCCTTTGCAGTTGCGGGAGCGTGTAGGAAATGAACGGCGGCACCTTGTACCGAAACGCTAAATTCCAATCAATTTCCGGCTTGTAAATGCGTTGCCCAAGGGCCTGTTCACAACGGCGCTTAAGTACAGCCTCCGCGACTTGGGCATCGGACTTGCTCCGGAGGTCCAAGCCGTAGCGATTGCCCAAGGCTTCCCGCTGTTCAATCATCGGCTGCAGGGCGTCAAAGAGGGCTTCCAGCACGGCAAGGTCGTTTTCGCAATACGTGTCGACTTCCACAATCTCCGCTTCCGTGACGTAGTGGCCCGGGTCATAGGGGAGGTCGCGCATTGTCTTACAGTGAATCCGGCCGGCGTACTGCTTTTGGGAACCGGCGCCCGGGGCGACTTCCATGACGTCGATATGGTCCGCGGGGCGCCACTCCGGCAAGCCAAGTTCCCAAGGCTTCACCTTTTCAACGATGATGCGGTCGTTAAGCCATTTCAATTGCTCCGCGGTGTAGCCGGACAGCGCCGCGGTAATCATGGGGACGTCGTAATAGTTGCCGTTGAAACTGACGGAGCAATAGGCGTCGAACAATAGCCGAATGCGGGCCGCGGTTTGCAAGTCAAACGCTTGGCCGGCACGAAGCCGGAAGCCATACGCTTGGCCGCCCTTGGGTCGAAACTTGAGCAACCAATAGTTGGGAAAACACTCTGTATCGTAAAACGCGATAGGGCGTACACTGGCGATTGGTGGGGGTGGTGCGACCATCATTTCGCACGCTCCCGCGCCCAACGTCTTTTTGCTGATTCTGACATTTTGGCCTTTGTCTCGTCGGTATTCTTGCGCCCAACGTTAAATGATTTACCTTTGTTCGCTTCGGATATTTTGCGGCGATGTTCGGCAGTTTTGGGAACGCCGACCCTTTGACCTTTTCGCATTTCAGAAAATAATTGCCGCAACTCCGGGGACCGTTTGGCGCCGGTATGTGTGGCTTTCGTCTTTGCTATTCGTTCGGGCGTGGACGCCAACATGCGGACTTTCTCGACAATCTCCGGCGTCTTCATTGGGCTATCTTCGCCGCCGGGCGTCATGTTATAACCGCCGTCGCCGTAGGAACCAAATGCACGAATGGCGCGAATTTCAGTTGCAGCCAAGTCGCTATCTTCCACAATCGCCAGCACTTCCGCCAGCGGTTCCCCGTGTAACTTCCATGCGCGATGAAGTAGCAATTTAGGGGAGGCCACCTTGGCTTTGAATCTGTGGCAGTAAAGCCGATTCCGAAGCGACACCGTCGTCATGCCGATATAAATTTTCCCATTCGGAAAAGTTAATTTATAGATCGTACCCACGACGACGCCCCTCCAATAAATTGCCCGGCCCCGAAGGGCCAGGCGGTTGCGATTAGGCCAGCATGAGGCCGTTTTGCACCAGTTGGGCGTCGGTCCAACCTTGGGCGACGTAGGACTCATAGGGGATACCTTGAGCCGCGGCCGTCATTTGACGCACGGGAGCCGCCGGGGCGGGCGGGGGAACCTGCACAAAGCCCGGGTTAGGAGTAACCGGGATGGGTGCAGGCGCACCCGGGGCAGGGGCGGACGGCATCGGCGCAAAACCACCTTGCGGCAAAGGGGCCGGAGCAACCCCGGGCACTTGCGGGAGGCCCGGAGGCAACGGCATGGTCGGAGCGGCGGCGGGCATGACGCCAGGGGCCGGGGGCGGTGCGTAGCCAGCCGGAGCGGCGGGCATGACGCCAGGGGCCGGCGGGGGTGCGTAGCCAGTTGGAGCCGCGGCGGGAGCCTGGGGCATCGGGATAGCGCCCGGGGGCGGCGTCATGCTGGCACCAACCGGCAGCGGAGCGGCGCCGAAGCCAGCCGACGCAACGTCCGGGCCAAAGGTAATTTCCTGACCGTAGGCGCGGAAACAAACCATGGAATGGTTGAGGTAGACGCCCGGTTGCGATTGGGAGCCGTTGCCCTCGACGCTAAAGGCGACTTCCACGAAATAGCCCGGCTTGCAAAAGTCCTTTTGCGTGACTTGGACATAGCCGGCGCCTTCCTGCTGGTACACCTTCGGGGCAAAGCCGCCGGAGAATTTCAGAATCCAATGACCGCGCCAGCCTTCATTTTCGCAAGGCTTGCGACCCTTCTTGTTCGGAATCTGGCTGTCGCCGTCTTCAATCTTCCAAGCGAAAGCCGGGGATTGCGCGGCGTTCGGGAAAGCCTGATTGCCGACGTTCCAAATCTGTTGCCCCCAAGGCGTGTGCGCCCAATGCGGTTCCACACCCTTGGGGATTGCCAGGGCGAAAAAGTAGTTGACGCGGGGCTGGCCGGCGTTCGGGCCGGTCTTGACGACCAGCGGCTTGCCTTCGGCGTCCGTGGTCGACGGGTCATACAGGGAACCCATGACGATACGGCCGACGGGCGAAGTGATGTTAACTTTTTGTGCCATGTGGAAAACTCCTTAGATTGTGGTGCGAGTGGCTTAAAACGTCGTTGGTTGGGCAACACCACGAACAAGCGCCATGATGCCCATTTGCAGATCGGTCGCGCCGATGCTTACCCAACGTTGGTCGAGCAGGCTAGTTGCGCGGAGCTTTTCGACCAATGCGCCAAGTTGTTCACCTTGCGCTTTAATTTCATTCATCAGGGCAATTTCTTCCGCCGTCAAATCGCGGTATCCCTTAATGTGTTTATGTTGATTGTCCATCGTCTACACCTTTCCTAGTAGGTTGTACCGAATACCCGGCGGGCGTCGGCTGGATTGTCAGGGACCAATTTTACCGACCCCATGGGGATAACACTGTAAGCCTTAATGACGGCTTCGTCAACACCGGCTTTTTGCGCCTGCTTCGGCGTCTTAACTCCGGGCTTGGAGAGGTCGACGCCCATGAGTTGACCCATTGCCAGCACTTGGTCGACGGGCATCGTCCATTGCTGGCGACCGTAACCTTGTTCCGCCCGATGGTACGGCACGGAATGACCTTGGCGAATGTACGTCGCCACGGCTTCCCGCATGCCCTCGACGCGGGCTTGTAGCCGCTCTAAGGCCCGTTCCATCATTCGCAATTCAAGGCTTGCGGCGACCGGCGGCAATTCCACGGGGGAAGACCTTACGGCGAACTCCGCGTCGTGGTACGCGGCTTGCTGCAGGGCCGGGCACGCATGACGGCCGGGGCAATCCACGCATTCCGAATTGGTAACGGCCGGCGGATTCGGCGCCAGGGCAACCCCGGCCGCGTTGGCAAGCTGGTTAATGTGGGCGCGAAGGTCCGAAGCCATGACCGACCAAGTACGAACCGGCGACCCCTTGTAGAAGCAACGCGGTTGCACGACCGTAAAATTAACTTTTATGGCCTGGTCAAGAAGCCCGGGGCCTTTCCCCAGCACGTCCGCCAAATGGTCAAGAAGCCCGGGGCCTTTCCCCAGCACGTCCGCCAAATGGTCAAGAATGCCCGCGGTGTAGGTCACGCCCTGGTCGTTTTCGTATTCATCGACAAAGCGGTGCCCGAACTTGTAGTCGATAACCTCAAGGGTTAGCGCATCCTGTACGAACGCCCAAATATCAGGCGTGCCCCAGCATTGCGCGTGAATCCGCGGGATTGCGACGGGCTCTTCAACATGCAAGACTGTACCGGTGGGAATCCTGGCGCGAACCGTGTCAACCACAAGTTTGGCGCCTTCGATCATTTCGTCGGTAATGAAAACACCATTGGGCGCTTGCATGCCTTCGGACACTTGGCGCCCGGCCAGCATTTCCGCAAAGACCCAATGGGCCGCGTTGCCTTCCAGCGTTTCCGGCGTGTCCGCTTGCGGGTAAGCCTGGTTCATTGCGACCCAAAGGGCGCACAACTTCCAAGCCCCCGCCCCGGAGGGCGGAAGGATTGAATGGGCGCCGCTCATTGGCTACGGGCCGCAATCAGGGCGTCGATACGCGACGCAACCGTGGCAACCAAATCCAGCCGGTTTGCCAGCAACGGGAGGGCCGGGATACCGGAGTCGGCGCAAATCTGGGTGACTTCGGCTTGCGTGACCTTCTGGCCCTGGATAGCCGCGGAGGCACGCCCAACCAGCCCGACGAATTGTTGCCGGGCATCCTGGGGCACTTCACCCGCGGGGGCAGCACTCGGGGCCGCCGGCATGGAAGGTGCCGCACCAGCTACAGGGACGGGAGCGGGCGGGGGCGCTACCGGCTGGGGGACAGCGCCAGTCGGAGCAGGCGCAACGCCTTGGGCCAAAGGGGCGGGTGCGGCCCCCATGACCTGGCGCAATTGGGCTTCAACCGCGGCAACCAGCGCCGGGTCAACGCCACGCTTGGCCATCCAAGAACCGTCGGCGTTCTTGCGCTTGGTGCCAGCATGAATGCGGTTATCCCAAGGGAACCCCTTTGCGTCCAAATCGACACCCGCGACCGAAGAGGCAACGCCAGGCGTCGTCGTAATCGGGGCAGTATTCGCCGGGGGCGGCGGGGCAACGATAGCGCCCGCCGCAATTGCGGGGGTGGAAACGACCAAAGGGACGGGGGGCACTCCGAAGGCCGCGGCCGGAGCCAGGCCCACGTCGGCCAGCGTAGGACCGGCCGCACCTTGGCCGAAAATGGCATTCAGCTTTGCGGCGTCGGCGTCAAGTTCCGGGGAACCGTGACCGCCAAATGCGACGGACGCTTGGAACTCGCCGTCGTCTTTGACAAGGGCCGCAATCTCCGGGTCGAGCGCCGGGGCAGTAGTGGCGCCAGCGGCAACCGGGGCGGCGTGCGCGTGGGCGTGAATCTCCGCGACGGCGTGGCCGCACGTTCCGGAACAAGCCTTGCCGGGATAGGCCAGAATAAAACCGGCGACCGCTTCGCGTTGCTCTTGGGACAGGGCTGCAGGGTCGACGCTGATTTGCATACTCATGACGTAAGGTTCTCCGAAAGTTGATGAAGGGCATTGACTACATGTGCCATTGTAGCCGATAATGACGAACACGTCAACAGGGTAGATAAAAATGATTTTGAACTTGGATTGCCGACACGGCCTTGCGATGCTCCCGGACAACAGCGTCGACGCGATAGTTTGCGACCCCATGTACGGGCTAGGCAAAGAGCCCGACGCGCTGGCGATGCTACAAGCATGGATGAACGGTAAAGACTATGTCCACAAAAGCAAGAGCGGCTTTATGGGTAAAGAATGGGACGCTTTTGTGCCCCAGCCGTCGATGTGGCGCGAATGCTGGCGGGTACTCAAGCCCGGCGGGTATCTCCTGGCGTTCGCCGGTACACGGACACAGCACCTAATGGCGCTAGGTTTGCAAATTTCCGGCTTTGAAATCCGCGACATGATCGCTTGGGTCTACGGCAACGGATACCCCAAGCACCGGAGCAGCTTAAAGCCAGCCTTGGAGCCCATAACCATGGCCCGCAAGCCGGCGAAGGTGGCGACGTTGCTCAATATCGACGCGTGCCGTGTGTTATCCAACGATGCCCCCGAAGGTCGCACGCGGCACGGCGGGGGCATCGTTGGAAATGGGAGCAGTTACGAATTGCCCGACTATGAGAATAAGCCGGGATCGCCTGCCGGTCGCTACCCTGCGAACTTGATCCACGACGGAAGCGACGAGGTTGTGGCAATGTTCCCTGACAGCGCCGGGTCGGGGGGCAGCGTGCCGAACGTCAAAATTAGCGGCTATGGGGACGGGGCGGTCGGCACGGGCTCCGCTGAATACTTGGGTGGCGAACGCACCAAGGTCGATTGCGGCACGGGCTCCGCGGCACGCTTCTTCTATTGCGCCAAGGCTAGCAAGCGCGACCGCAATGAAGGCTTGGAAGCGTTCGACGCCGTCATGGCTAATTTTGCGGCCGGCACTGGCTTGTCGAAAAATGGCGACGGCTCCCCGCGCAACATGAACGCCGATGCCAAGAACCCGCACCCGACCGTAAAGCCGACGGAGCTTATGCGCTACCTGTGCCGCCTGGTCACGCCGGCCGGCGGCCTGATTGTCGACCCATTCGCTGGGTCGGGTAGCACCGGCAAGGCTGCAATTCTTGAGGGCTTCCAGTTCATCGGCTTTGAACTTGACCCCCAATATTCCGCCATCGCCAATGCTCGCATTGAGGCGGCAAGGGCGTCGCTATGCCCGTAGCCCTTCGCCCCTTCCAAGCCGAGCTTGAGCGCCGCGTGTACGAAGCCTGGCACGGCGGGGCGCTTAACGTCATGCCTGTGGCCGCCACGGGGTCCGGTAAAACCGTGATTCTGTCAAAGGTACTTTATGACGAACCGGGCGCGTCGGCGGCCATCGCGCACCGTCAAGAACTGGTAAGCCAAATTTCTATTGCCCTGGCCCGTAACGGCGTGCGGCATCGCATCCTTGGCGCCAAGAAGGGGTCGAACCTGATACGGATTATCAGCGCCCTACAGGTTGCGGAGCTTGGCTATTCCTTCTTTGACCCGAACGCGAAGACCGGCGTCGGCGGGGTTGATACCGTCATACGCATGGACCCGGCCGACCCCTTCTTCATGCAAACCCGCTTGGTCGTCCAAGACGAAGCGCACCACGTCCTAAAGGCCAACAAGTGGGGCATTGCCGCCAGCATGTTCCCGAACGCCCGGTCGCTACTCCCAACGGCCACACCGCTACGTGCGGACGGCAAGGGGCTGGGGCGGCACGCGGACGGACTGGTCGACGCCATGGTCTTGGCGCCTTCCATGCGGGACATTATCAACATGGGGTATTTGACGGATTACCGCATTTTTGCGCCGCCGTCCGACCTTGACCTATCGGCCGTGGCACTGAGCCAGGCGACCGGGGATTACAACGCGGACCAGCTACGCAAGGCGGTCCACAAGTCCCATATTACCGGGGACGTGGTGGCGCATTACCTCAAGTTGGCCCGGGGTAAATTGGGCGTCACCTTCGCCGTCGACGTTGAAGCTGCAACCGAAATTGCCGGGGCGTTCCGGGCTGCTGGCGTGCCTGCCGAAGTTGTCAGCGCCAAGACCCCGGACGCGCTCCGCTCCCAAATTCTCCGGCGCTTCAAGGCCCGGGAAATCCTGCAGCTTGTCAATGTGGATTTGTTCGGGGAAGGCTTCGACCTTCCAGCAATTGAAGTCGTGTCGTTCGCCAGGCCGACGGAATCCTTCGCGCTCTTCTGCCAACAGTTCGGCCGGGCGTTGCGCCTTATGCTGTCCAAGGAAGCCGCGGCCGTACATGCCCACTTGACGGACGAACAGCGCCGGGCGGCAATTGCGGCCAGCGAAAAGCCCGTCGCCTACATCATTGACCATGTGAACAACGTACTCCGGCACGGGCTCCCGGACGCCCGCCGGGAATGGTCACTAGACCGCCGGGAGCGCCGAAGCAACGGCAAGTCGGACGCCATCCCAATGCGGGTTTGCGTCAACCCGGAGTGCATCCAACCCTATGAGCGGATTTACAAATGCTGCCCCTATTGCGGCCACTACCCGCCCCCGCCAAGCCGGAGCGCCCCGGAGTTTGTCGACGGCGACCTGTTGGAGCTTGACCCGGAAACCCTGGCCGCTTTGCGCGGGGAAATTGCCCGCATTGACGGCGACCCGGTTATTCCCTACGGCGCCGCCCCGGAGGTTGCGGGCGCTGTCCGCCGCCGGCATTGGGAACGCCGGGAAGGTCAAAGGGCCTTGCGGAACGTTATTGCCTGGTGGGCTGGGCTTGAGAATGCCCAAGGCCGCGGGGAGTCCGAAAGCTACCGCCGCTTTTATCATCGCTTCGGGGTCGACGTTGCGAACGCGCAAACCCTCAACGCCAAGGAAGCCGCGGAGCTTGCCGGCCGTGTGGCCGCGGAGCTTGCCGAGTTCGGCATTGACGGGACCGTGGACGCCGCGGCCTATTTTTCAACGCAAGGAGCCTGACCGATGCCCCGATGTAAAAACTGTGGAAGTTACGCCATAAATCCCAATCGCCACGGGCGCGACGCCGGGGTCGACCTTGACCTTTGCGACGTTTGCTATTGGCGAAAAAGGGCCAAACCGCCGGAGATATTTACCCAAGAAAATTCCATTTACATTGCCGGACCCATGAGCGGGAAGGTCGACCACAATTACCTGACGTTTCATGCGGCGGCCAAGTTCTTGCGCGAAAAGGGGTGGACGGTATTCAGCCCCGCGGAAATCAACGCGGACGCAATCGAAGTCGACCGCCCATGGTCTTGCTGCATGCGGAAAGACCTTGCTGAACTGGTCAAGTGCGAAGCAATTTTTATGCTGTCCGGTTGGAAAGAATCCAAGGGCGCAACGTTGGAGCTTCACGTCGCGGAACGCTTGGGCATGACGGTTATTTTTGAGCGGGTCGAACAGTGAGCCCGGCCGTCTACCAATGGGCCGTGCGACACGGGGTCACTATGGCCGCACTCCAAGAGCTTGCCGGACTCTTTGGCATGCACGGCGGCCACGACCTACCGCCGGAAGTGAAGGGCACCAGTGAAGCCGCGGTACAAGCCGCCGTGCGCCTGGAAGCCGCCCGCAAAGGGGTACGTCTATTCCGCAACAACGTCGGCGCCCTGATTGATTCCCGGGGCGTCCCCGTGCGCTATGGACTGGCGAATGAGTCAAAGCAGGTTAACGAAGTCATGAAGTCCGCGGACCTGATAGGCTGGCGCCCAATGCTGATTGAACAGCGGCACGTCGGCCAATGCGTTGCGCTCTTCGTGTCCCGCGAATGTAAAAAAGTTGGCTGGCGCTATACCGGCGACGACCATGAGCAAGCGCAATTGGCTTGGGCTCAACTGGTTACGTCGGGCGGCGGCGATGCTGCCTTCTGCACCGGAATCGGCACCCTGTAACTTTATCGTTGATGCTCCCGTCATTACGCCCCACAATACCCTCTAATTTTCTTGAGTAGACAGCCATGACTAAAAAGCGCCTTTTGCCCGACGACCGTAAGCTGGAAATTTTGAACGCTGCAATCAAGGTCGCCGGTCGACCCGGCGGCTGGTCCAAGCTGACCCGGGCCGCCGTCGCCAAGGAAGCCGGTTGCGCGGAAGGCTTGCCATCAAAATACTTTGGCACCATGGTCGCCTTCCGACGTGCCATCATGCGGGCCGCCATCGTTGCCGAAGAATTGGGCGTAATTGCCCAAGGGCTGGCGGCCGGCGATAAGTGCGCCCAAAAGGCCGACCCCGAACTGAAAGCCCGCGCCCTCAACACTTTGGCGGGCTGATTCCATGCGAGAGTTACCACCAGCCCTAGCGGCAATGGGCGCGTATCGACAATTTATTGTCTACGTGTCCCAACCAAGCCGGAGCCGGCCCGGCAAAACTGACAAGTTCCCCGCCGACTTCCGCTCGGGCCGTGTGGTATCGGCGTACGACCCCCAATTTTGGACGGACCACGCGACGGCCATCGCCGCGGCGGTACAGTTCGGCGGCTCCTACGGTGTGGGCTTCGTCTTCACGGAAGCCGACCCCTTCTGGTTCCTCGACATCGACGGTTGCTTGCTGGCCGACGGCTCCGATTGGTCCCCGCTGGCAAAGCAACTTTGCGGAGCGTTTGCCGGGGCCGCCGTTGAGGTAAGCCAAAGCGGCCGGGGCCTGCATATCTTCGGGACCGGGCGCCCGCCACTGCACGGTTGCAAGAACGAAGCCTTGGGCCTTGAGTTCTACCATACGGGCCGCTTCGTTGCCCTGACCGGCACTAGCGCCGCGGGCGATTCCGCGACGGACTGTTCCGCGATATTGCCCGCCCTGGTTGCCAACTACTTTCCGCCGGACGCCGTGCAATCCTTGGAACAGGGTTGGACCGAAGGCCCCGCGGCCGAATGGCGCGGACCAGCCGACGACGACGAACTTATCCGGCGGGCGTTGCGGTCACAATCAACCGCGGCGGCATTTGGCGGCCGGGCCAGTTTTGCGGACCTGTGGACCGGGAACCTTGACGCCCTGCAGCGTTGCTATCCGGACCCCGTGCGGGCCTATGACGCCAGCAGCGCCGACGCGGCCCTGGCCCAACACTTGGCCTTTTGGACCGGGAAGGATTGCGAACGCATCAAGCGGCTTATGGAAAAGTCCGCATTGGTCCGGGATAAATGGGACCGGGAAGACTACTTGCCCCGCACCATCCTGGGGGCCGTAGGGCGTCAATTTGAAGTGCTGACGGACAAGGCCCCGGAACCTGTGGCCGGCGCCCCTGACAGCCCCGCCCCCAGCGCCACGAACGAACCGCCCAAGCCGACCTTGGTCACGGGCTCCACCTTCGCCAACAATGAAGAGCAATTGCGCCTTTTCGCGGGGTGCGTGTATATACAGGATTTGCACCGGGTCTTGGTCCCCGGCGGCGTCATGCTAAAGCCGGAGCAATTCAAAGTTGCTTATGGTGGGTACACCTTCACCATGGACACAGCGAACGAAAAGACAACCCGGGACGCCTGGGAAGCCTTCACGCAAAGCCAAGCCTACCGATGCCCCCGGGCCAATGCGCCTTGCTTCCGCCCTGACGAACAGCCCGGCGCCCTCATTCACCGCGGCGGCCAGGTATTTGTCAACACCTATTGGCCGGTCGACGTGCCCCGCAAAGTTGGGGACCCGACGCCCTTCTTGGTCCATTTGGCAAAGGTCTTGCCGGACGACCGCGACCGCCTGATTCTGCTTTGCTACATGGCCGCATGCGTACAGCACAAGGGCGTAAAGTTTCAATGGGCACCCTTGCTGCAGGGCGTCGAAGGGAACGGCAAAACCTTGTTCACCCGTTGCGTTGCGGAAGCCGTGGGGCGCCGGTATGTCCATTGGCCGAAGGCGTCCAAGCTAGCCGCGCAATTCAATTCATGGATGCTTGGTAAAGTCTTCTATGGCGTGGAAGATATCTACATTCCGGACAGCCGGGCGGAAGTCTTTGAAGAATTGAAGCCGATGATTACCGGGGGCGACGGCCTTGAGATTGAAGGCAAGGGCGTCGACCAAATCTCCGCGGACGTGTGCGGTAATTTCATGCTCAACAGCAACCATAAAGACGCCGTGCGGAAGACCCAAAACGACCGCCGGATTGCCATTTTGTTTTGCGCCCAACAACAGGCCGAAGACTTGACCCGGGACGGCATGAGCGGCGATTACTTCCCGAGGCTCTATGACTGGCTCAAGGGCGACGGCTATGCCATCGTTTCCGAATTGCTCCATTCTTTCCCAATCCCGGACGAATACAACCCGGCGACCAGTTGCCAGCGTGCCCCCGTCACCACGTCGACGGCGCTTGCCATTGCGGCCAGCACGGGCGGCGTCGAACAGGAAGTCAACGAAGCGATAGCCCAAGGGCTCCCCGGCTTTTGCGGCGGCTGGATATCTTCTATCCAACTCGACCGCATGCTGGAACGCCTGGGGGTTGCCCGCCGCGTCACGCACTCCAAGCGCAAAGAAATGTTGGAAGTGATGGGCTACTCCTACCATCCCGCCCTTGTGGAAGGCCGCGTCAACAATCTGGTACTTCCGGACGGCGGCAAGCCCCGCTTGTTCATCCATAAGGACAGCCAGGCCCGCCACATTCAAGGCGCCGCCGAAGCCGCCAAGGCTTACGAACAGGCGAACAACCATAGCCGCGTGCCGTTCCCCGTCCACCCATAGAAGCCGGAGCCCGTGCAAAAATCTTTTGAATTTGTGTTGACATAGATAAATAATTTATCTATACTCCGTTCATCAACTCAACAACCGGAACGACGAACATGAAGACGTACAACCTGCCGAAAAAGCTAGCAAAACAAGCAATGCGCGAATGTGACAACGAACTGCGGGCACAGCACAAGAAAGGGCAGTTCGACGACGGCGACCCAAATCATCCGAAGTTTAACGACGGTTTCAACTATGCGACCGGCAAGTATGTCAACTTATTCGGTTATGCCCAAGACGAATTTATGGTAAAGCAGTACAGATAACCAACCGCCCCGCAAGGGGCTTTTACTCTATCACTTGGAGAGGTGAACCAATGGAAGACTTTACCCGCGAACTGACCCCCGGCAACATGAAAGCCGCCATGAAAGCCGTCGGCGCCGTAAGTGCGGACCTGTGGCAAGTGGAACCGACCCGGCTCCGCATCCTTGAGGGCTTTAACGCCCGCGTCAAAAATGAAGCGTATGCCGGCCGCGTGCGCTGGATTGCTGACAGCATCAAGGCAAACGGCTATTACAGGGACAAGCCGTTGACCGGCTTCGTGGCGCTGGAAGAGGGCACGGAAGTTATCTACGTCACCGGGGGGCACCGCCGGCACGAAGCGGTATTGCTGGCGCTTTCGGAAGGTGTGGAAGTGGCCGCCGTGCCCGTGGTAATCAAGCCCCGCGGCACCAGCATGGAAGACCTTACCGTTGACCTTGTCACGGGCAACGAAGGGGAACCCCTGACCACCTACGAACAAGCCGTCGTGTGCAAGCGCCTGGCCGCCTTCGGCTGGGAGTCCAAAGAGATTGCCCGCCGCTTGGGATACTCCGGGGCACAATACGTCGACGCCCTGTTGTCCCTGGCATCGGCGCCGCTCCCGGTTCGCCGCATGGTAATGGAGTCGGTCATATCGGCCACATTAGCAATTGACAGTATCAAGAAGCACGGGGACAAGGCGGGCGACGTGTTACTGGCTGCCATGGTCAAGTCGGGGACCGGCCGCGTTACCGCCAAGCACTTGCCGCAAGCCGAATTTAAGAAGGTGCTACGCAAACAGGCGGAACCCATGCACCAAATGTTGACCACGCTCATGGACGACCCGGGCTACAAGCAATTGTCCACCAAGTTCCAAAAGGCGCTTGTCGACCTGTTGGAGAGCATGAAGAAATGACGGAGCTATCAATCACCGTAAGCGTTAAATCCCGCTGGTGGACAAAGCCGCTTTTGTTTGCGGCCGGCGCCCTATATGCCGCGGTTTTCCGCTGGGGCATTAAGTTTGAAGTCGAGAAATAACCGTTGCCGACGGTAAATTATTTATCTATAGTTAGGCCCGTAGCATCCTTAATTCACCTGGAGAGGTACACACCATGAAAATTGAAATCAAATCCCGCTTTTCGCTGGAAATTCTTTTTAGCCACGAATGCGAAAACAACAGCGACGCAATTACGTTGGCCGCCGCGATAAACGCAAAAGCGGACCTTTACGGCGCGGACCTTCGCAGCGCGGACCTTCGCAGCGCGAACCTTTACGGCGCGGACCTTCGCAGCGCGAACCT
>ERZ761580.44-NODE-44-length-30243-cov-20.347853_pt1 | contig 30243 bp, 31 predicted proteins | sample MGYA00433097_ERZ761580 | MGnify/ENA primary metagenome ERZ761580 (study PRJEB28899, sample SAMN03785562) | bioreactor sludge metagenome | biome: EBPR Sludge; feature: EBPR Bioreactor; material: 0.22µm filtered reactor supernatant | place: Saint Lucia: Queensland... | reverse complement strand
GCCAGTCTTTTCGAAACTCTCTACTTCGTGCACAACCTCTCCCGATGAAGAACTTAGGATTCTGCACCCATAGCCCATCGAACTTGGCGGACGGCCGTACGCTGATTCTGTTGATGTACAGACCCAGGCTAGGGAAGTTGAGTTTGATGTAGAAGATTTGCTTATCTTCGTTGTATTTGTAAACCTCCGCATAAACGTCGGTGAGGTTGATTGTGAGTTGTGTCATTTGACCCCTCTACAGCCAACAGACGGCTGTTGCCGCTGGTTTTGCTGTCGTGTTGCGCCTGGGCATTTTGCCAGGCCAGAGTTAGGTCCTTTCGTTCGGTTGCTGCTTATAATTATACTTGCTTTTTTGGAGGTAAGGTAGTCCTATTATTGCGTCTGAATTCGTGCTACCATTATGGCCCTAATACACGGCGCTCGCTGTTATTTCTCTGTTTTTGCGTCCGTATTACCAGTATTTGTCCATCTGCGATTACTACTTCAACCTTGAAGACCTTGATGTCGTCGTCGGTCATAATAAAGCGGTTTGGCGGCTTTGGTCTAGTATTCATTTCTCATTGCCGCCACGAATGTGAGCAGGGCGGGCTTTCGGTTCAAGTGATATTTCTTATTAAGCCGCTCGGTCGCTTTTACGATGTCCGCGTTGATGCGTCGCAGGACCGGTTCGGCTTCTGACTTTGCTTGGTATCTGTCAATTTCACCGTGTGCATATCGACGCTGGATGTCAGCGAGGGCTAGGCGGTTACGAACGACACGGATGTTCATGCGACGATTCTAGTAAGCATTTATACGAACGTCGATGCCGAATAACACCCTCTATGACGCCATCAGAAGCTCTCTGCGCTGCGCTAGGCAATGACCTAACAAGTTATCGGTTTATCTGATTTGCGATATAGTTTTTGTTCAGCCAGAAACCCAGTCTTGGAAGCATGTCACCCTGTGGCGATGGGAATAGGGCGGTAGTATTATTTGCGCCATGCGGACGCACATGCGCGACCCTGTCGTCTGAAATCTTTGGCAGGTACTTCTGCTCAGCACGGTGCGTCATAACCAGGTGTTTGGTGTCTTCCCAGACGCCCTTAGCTTGTTGGCGGTCTGCATAAGGCATGTTCCAGAAAACTGTCTTGCTGAGACGGACTTTCTTGTCCGGGCCTTCTTGGAAGATGACGAAAAGGAACTTCTTCTCCAATTTCGCATAGAACGTGGAATCGGCCCATTCCTCGTTAACGATTTTCATGTAGTCGAAAGTAGGAAATTGCAGGTACTCCTTAGGGGTGCCTTTTCGGTTGAGCGTCATAAGCTTCATTTCGATGTCGGCTTTTTCGAATTCGGGGATGGTTTTTTTGGTAGTACCCAGGATGCGCATCACCAGTGACTTGCCGAAGCCCTTATGGTTATCACTGGGCTTGTGGAAGTCGAGCATTTCACTGATTTCCTCGATTGTCTTGCCTAAGTACGGTGCGAACTTCCGGTCGACCAGTTCCTGAAGACCCAAGTTGGCGTCGTCTTCGCTTTTGACGAGGGCGGGCTGGGCGTGCGTATCCAGTATGGTGTTCATGTAGCTCGGCTTCAGGGAAAAGGCACGGGCCTTAGCTTTGATGTCGGAGTGTGGCTGAGACTTGAGCGGCTCCTTGTCGCCACCTGAGCCTTTACGGCAAGCGCTCAGATAAAAGGTATCGCCCTCGGAAAGCTCATGGGCTTTGCCGTCGCGGATTTTCTGCTTTATCGTCTCCCAGTCCTTCCTGATGATTTCCAGGTCGGTAGCTGGGAAGCTCCAAAGCAATGGTTCGTATACAAAACGCCGCTTGTATATCGGAATCTTTTCGTAGTAGTAAAACAGCAGCAGCATCAGTCCGCATTTCAGCATGAACGTATTGGTCTCCCACTCCTCACTGTCGAGCGCATTGTAGTCGATGTTGGTCAGTACGAGGCGTTCTTTGGCTCTATACTCTCCACTTTTAAGCGTTTTGACACCGGTGGTTTTAAGCTCTACGCCCGCTTCCGCGAAGTCCGGGTCGTGATTGTTCGGCGGAACGTGCATGAAATAATACCGCTCGACCATCTTCCCTAGGTCGCCCTTGTCCTTGATGTTCTCGACGAAGTCCGGCAGGTCGGCCACTTCTTCCAAGCTCTTTCCTGACAGCCCCCTAGCGTATTCGAGGATGGATTCGGGTGAAGTGACGTCGTAGGGAAGAGCTTGACTCATGGTTAGATTTTAACAGATTGAAATTGATATTGATCTCACAAGGTGATATTGCTACAATAGCTGTATGAAGACTATAAAAGTGGTGGAGTTGTTCGCAGGCGTAGGGGGGTTCCGCATCGGACTGGACGAAGCTAGCAACGAAAAGCATACATTCAAGACGGTATGGGCGAGCCAATGGGAGCCATCTACTAAAAAGCAGCACGCAGCCGAAATTTATGAAGCCAGGTTCGGCAAGGGAAGCGTATGTCCTGAGAATATCGAGACAGTAATCGAAGAAAAGTTCGACACCATACCGGACCATGACATGCTGGTGGGCGGCTTTCCGTGCCAGGATTATTCAGTGGCGAGTACTTTGAAACGCTCGAAGGGATTGGTAGGCAAGAAGGGTGTATTGTTCTGGTCTATCTACAATATCCTCAAGCTGAAAGGAGAGAACGCGCCCGATTTTCTATTCCTCGAAAACGTCGACAGACTTCTCAAATCACCAGCCAAGCAGCGTGGTAAGGATTTTGCCGTCATGCTGTCCGCGCTGTCCGACCTAGGGTATGCGCTGGAATGGCGCGTGGTCAATGCCGCAGACTACGGTTTCCCTCAAAGGCGGAGAAGGGTATTTATCCTCGGTTACAAAAAGGGAACCAAGATGTACGACAAGCTGATGAAGACGGAAAACAAGGTCGAGTGGCTGGCAAAGAAGGGCGTGTTCGCCGACGCGTTCCCGGTTGAAGGCGACCAGCCTATGCATAAGGAATTCGAAATCGAGGGTAATCAGGTGGAAATCACCGACAACTTCTCGGCAAACGGTCCCACGTTGAGTCCGTTCGACAATAGCGGGGTTATCGTCGGCAGGACAGTCACGACGGCCCACGTCGTACCTTCGTACGATGGACCGGTGAAGACGCTAGGCGAGGTACTCGTAGACGAATCCGAAGTTCCCGAAGAGTTTTTCATTCCGAAGTCGAAGATGAAAGAATGGACGTATCTTAAAGGGGCGAAGAGAATCGAACGTACGACTTCAACTGGACACAAGTATTTCTTCAGCGAGGGTGGAATGACGTTCCCCGATGCCCTAGATAAGCCATCAAGGACCATCATCACGGGAGAGGGCGGCATAGGGCCATCGAGGTTCAAGCATGTCGTAAAGACGCCGTCAGGCAAATATCGCAGGCTGGTTCCAATAGAACTCGAAAGACTTGATATGTTTCCGGATAACCACACCTTACTCGATGGAGTATCAGACGGAAAAAGGGCATTCATAGCAGGCAACGCGTTGGTCGTAGGCGCTATTACGAAGGTCGGCGAGAGCCTAAGCAAGAAGCTATCATCTAGGTAATAGGACCGCTATCACGCATGACTGACATCTTCAGCAGAGAAAAGCGGAGCGATGTCATGTCTCGCATCAAAGGGAAGAACACCTCGGTCGAACTTGTTGTATTCAGATACCTGAGGCGCAACGGCGTTTACTTTCAAAAACATTATCGACGAGCGCCCGGTTCCCCTGACATAGCTTTGCCGAGGAAGAAACGAGCGGTATTCATACACGGAGACTTCTGGCACGGAAGAACCCTGGACAAACTGGTGCAGCGCAGAGGTGAAAACGACTTCTGGACCAAGAAGATACGTCGCAATATCGAGCGCGATAACCAGGCCGAGCTAGCGTTAAAAGCATCGGGCTGGAAACTGATGACGGTTTGGGAGTCAGATTTGAAGCGCAAAAGCAGCAACGAGGAGACGTCAGGTCCGTGGAAGAGTTTCTGACCGCATGAATAAATACGGCATTCTGCTCATCGGAAGTTTCATCGCTGGCAGCATGAGTTTGTATGCAATTCAGGGTTACGTTAGGGAAGCGTCATTAGCAGGTAAGGAGTGTAATCAGAACTATAGCGGTTGTGTTACCGAATATAATTGCCCAGAAGTAGGTGAATCAGTGAAGGTCATCGGCGATGACGTGTATGGGCTTGATGGCGATGGTGACGGTACCGGCTGTGATAGAAATGGCGGCACATGGGAGTCGCGGCAAACTACTTCCGCCGTACTTCTCGGTGGTCCAGCGGGCCTAGTAGCTGGTTGGCTAGCTGTTCGCAACAAAATTACTGCTGAAAGCCTAAGGACTAAGCAGCAAGCCGCGCGTCAGCAGGAGGCATATTTGACCGAGCGGGCAAGGTCCAACGGAATGTTATGTCCTAAATGCGGAGGGATACTCAAGCTGCGAAGAGGTAAATTTGGACAATTCATCGGATGTACCAAATATCCTAACTGTCGATACACGCGAAAACCAAACTAGTATTCACAGGTTAGGGTGAGTACCGACCGGTCGTAAGCCTATGGAAGAATTAAAACGGAATTTCAATATCCGGTTCAGGGGCCGGTAGGCGAGGAGGGAATTTACCGTGAACTATAAAGTACGCTCTCCTGTATAGCTCATCGTAAGAGAGTATCATGACGTTACGATTATCCCGGCTTAGCCTCTCCAACGTATCTCGCTTCACTAGAGTATCGGTACCTTTGGCGTCCTGAGGCATCTCGACGTCCTTATTGCCGTATAAGAAAATTGCTCGCGGGTCTATGGTTCGCACCTCATCCTGATTAACGACAGCCTTGGTTCCATCGGTTTCTTCGACCATGTCCTTAGATTTATGATTGACCATCCAGTCTTCTCGTTGCGCAAGCACTTGGCTATAGCCGTCGAAAAAGTCGGCCGTGAATGACCAGGTGTTTGACCGGGCAGTACTCGACTTAGTCTTCGTGAAGAACTTGGCGTCAGGAGTCTTGAGTTCAACTAAAACGGTATAGTCATTCCAACCTAGCATGTCAACATGAGGTTCGCCCGTACCTGATGTATCCGTTATGCCCACGGTTGCTTCGTCACTAAAATTATCTATCAGCTTGATGTCCAAGTTCAGACCAAAAATCCACTTACGATTCTTTAAGAAGTGGTGGAACAATGCTTCATTGCCTTTGGCCTTGATTGCATTCTCGGCGCGGTAAATGTCCCGGAATCCATCCTCGTTGGCTATCAACTTGCGTAGAACCTCAAGGTCTTCTGCACGCGAACGATGGTGCAGGGCGCCTGCCATATCCTCCAAAGATAAGTCGGCCTCGATGACGTAGTCGATAATCTCTTGCTTGCGTTCGTCAACTTTTTTGCCTTTGAGGTTGGTCACGATGGCGTCCTTGCTGACGGCTTGGAAGCCGTGGAAGTCTTCACCTAGGTCCACGGTTTCTTTGAATTTCGCAAGAAAACCTATCATTCGCCAGAATTCGCGATAACCATCGCTCCCACTGCTGAAAGGTATGCGTTGAATGCGATTACCCTTGTTGATTGGCTTGTCTTCGAGATTTTTATTCGTTTTTCGGAAGGTCAGACGAGGTGCGTATCTCTTATCCTTGCCGGACCACTGAAAATCGACGTCGCAAAGAGTGTAAGCATTTCCGGCGCGTGTTTTAGCAAGGAGAAAGCCGCTATACTCCGTTCCATCAGGACCAACAATGGAGCAGTTGAAGTCGCCCGGCACGATGCGGAAACCGGATAGTGTTTCACCATCCGTTAGGTCGATGTAATCGCTTAGCTCGAATCCCTCGTTCGCGTCCATGCACCCATTCTACTCCCGTCGACGAGGATTGTTGAGCATTAACATATTAAAGTGAACTGATATATCGGTTCGAATACCCTCGTTTGCCACGGTCGGTCGGTGGCATGGCCGCATTTAGCTTGAAGTGTAGTTGGGTTACTGCGTAAGTATTCCAATTGAAAGTGACATAACTACGTTCTATTGTAACAGAGGCAGTCGTGGTTAAAAAAGCGCTGGAATTTAAGACGCTTATGCTGTACATACCACAGAAAAGATACTAAAATATACTTGACAATTACCTTTGTGGTGGTTGTTCAAGGCTGAATTGACGAGAGCTCGTGTCCCCACCTAGAAATGATGACACTTGAGGCCCGTCAAAGCCTCGTACTTCGACAATTCAGCGCTTGTGCAATCATCACCCACAGAGCCCGCTTCGGCGGGGAAAGAGAGGAGGCAGCGATGTCTCGATTCAAGAAGCTGTGGGTGCTCATCGCCCCCATGGCTGTTGTGCTGACCATGACGGCGCCGATTGTTGGCGTCGCCCCGGCTTCGGCCGCTCCGGGTGACCCGATTATTCCGGCTGCGCCGTCCTGCACGGTGACGCTGGTGTCGGGAGACCCGGCTATCGCTCCGCCGCCGACGTGCTACGACCCCTCGGGGTCTGACCTGGACGAGTTCCTGGTCCCGAACGTCAACGACGCCAACGGCAACCACATCGCCTACGAGGACGGAAGCTGGAACCCCTACAACTGGGACCGGCCCAACTCGACGAACGGTGCGAGCCAGGTGTTCGTGCAGTCGACGCACTACGATTCGACTGCGGGCGGGTACGTCAACGGACCGGCCTGGACGCTGTCGTTCAACACGGCGGTCACGGCTACTCCTGGGCCCAACACCTACTGGGTCAGTGTCGGCGCCTGCAAGATGGGTTCGCAAGGTCTGTGGGTGCGCGAAGCCACGGCCTACATCACCAACGTGGCGGGCAGCGATGGCCGCTACATCGGTGAGGTGTACCCGGAGGCAACCGCTGACGGCGGTGGTCTCACAGCGATCGACACCAAGCCGGTCAAGCGAATCTACGACGGGGCAACTATCGGCATTCCGCTGATCACCTTCGACGTCCAGAAGCCTGGCCTGAACCCGGGCTACACCTACAAGGTGAAGTTCTGGCTGGCGGATCAGGGACCGGCAGGTGACCCGGCCAACACTGCACGACGTCTGGGAGCGACCCTCTTGGTCGACGTTCCGAAGTGTGGAACGTCGGGGACTCCAATCACGGTCAAGCCGACGGCGAAGATCGTGCTGCTGCACAAGGGCCGCGTGTACAACCGGGTCAAGGTGGTCCTGGGAAGCCGTCAGGCGACCAAGGCCACTCACTACCGGGTGATCATCAACCCCAAGCGGGGCAAGACCATCCGGAAGTCCTACACCGTGAGCTACAAGGCGGTGACTTACAAGAAGATCCGCAAGGGCACGGTGATCAAGGTGCGGTTCGGGACCAGGGTGGTGCTTCGCCGCTTCTAACCGGGCGGTGACACACGGAACGCGCTGTTCGAAGTACGCCAAGGGCGCGTACCGGTCGGGAGAGATCCCGTACCGGTACGCGCCCTGTTCAATTTCACGGACACAGATGCCGCCAATACTCTCTAATTATCAAAATGCTCATGCTACAATAATTCTACAATGAGGCGGTTTAATAAGCTGGGCAGAGGAGGGGTGATAGTCTTCTTAGCGATGGTATCGCTAAGCGTTTTGCTGGGAACGCAGATAGTTTTCGCCGGAATTTCCGATGAGCTTCCTAATCCTTCAGATATGACGGCTGGTGATAAAACTGGTGCGTTGGACTTGCACTTGAAGAATCTTAGCGTAGCGCAGGTGTTGCAAAACAAGATGGCCGCTTACTACCCTAACTGGGATACGTCGGCGAATGGTAAGCAACTAAAAATAACCGACGGAATCAAAGGTAGGGTGTGCCATGTTAATGAATCGCAAGTATCTGGCAATATAACCATCCGTATTAGGGTAGCGAACAATGTGGTGAATCATACCATTCCGATTGATAAAGTATGCGACACCGGGCAGTTCTACGGCAATACATTTAATTTTCCAAACGGTACCCTAATAGATGACCCTGGATCGCAAAAAAGGATGGCGGAAATAACGGTATTTTTTAATACCTCGCCAAGGTTACCGGCAGGTTCGGGCAATGACTTAAATTACCGCATGGTCCTTAAGGGTGACAACGTTGCAAATGGAAAACTGGCATTGACCAAAAACGATAGTGCCCAGGAATTCGGCCTTCGGAGCGCCTACGATGATGACCCAAATCAAGCCCCCAACAAACACGTCAGAGCTTCTGTCCCATTCGGATACCCTTGTTACAGGGATGTCGGACCTGCCGGTGTGCGTCAAGTCAAGCTCTATGACGCCGATACAGTTTTTGGCGATACCTACATGTGGGTGGAACGAAACGGGAGTAAGCTTGATAGGAATGAATACGACGAAAGTGACTTTAGGAATATTCAACGTTGGGATGCAGACCACAAGCGTTGGAAATTAAGTGGAAGCAACAGAGATAACAACAGGCTGACGATAAAGACATCGGCAATCGTCCGAGGGGATAGTTATGAACTCGTAGTGTACAACGCCGGCACGAACGTTGATGGCGTCGGTGGTTCGTATAATGCCTTCAGTCCGCATTACAATACATTGAGCGTCGGCATTCCAGAAGATAGTATTTATGCGAATGGAAATTGCAACTACAGCCTTCGGCCGGCACTGAGCGTTTCACCAAGTACCTACTCCTACTACCCCAATCTTACCGTCAACGCGGTCATTAACAAGACAGGCTCTGGACCGGTACCTGAGGCGCATCCTTGGCAAATCTTCGCTGTTCGTTATAACGGCGAGCCAGCGACGAGAAACTTACGAAATGATTATGTCGGCAATGGCGTCAACCCCTGTGGCGGGAACGTATTACCTGCGGGTGGAATCGGTTGCACGAAGATTGCAGACCGAACATACGCAGCACAACCTAGCCACAGCATAAACCCTTATACCGGTGGCGGACCAGATAGTCCCGGCACACGTCTTTGTTTCTTTGCAAGAATTCAAAATCCTACACACTTAACGACCGACGATACGGATTGGAGTTACAGTGATCTTAGCTGTGCGACGTCCGGCATAACACCGAAACTTCGCGTGACCGGACACGACCTAAAAGTAGGGAACTTAGTCGACACTAGTCTTAGTTACCAGGCACCGACCGCGCAAAGCTACGGTAGCTGGGGTGAATATGGCGTGTTCTCGAATGGAACGAATACTAATATGGCATCGGGTAGCGGGCTCCTTGGTGGCGGACCGAACTCGCAACTGTTTTGGTCGGCGCTGACATTTGCGAACAATGGTGTGTACGGCCGCTACGGCGGTGTATTGCCGCCATCGTACAATCCCGGTATGGGCACTGCGATTGGGAACATCCTTGGTGCAACGACGTTCGGCGAAGGTGACAAGCGGGTACTGCGCTATAACGGCACGTTATATATTACCGGCAATCTTACGTATGACAATGATGGGGCAGATAACAACGGATATAATTCGATCAAGGGTATTCCAGAAGTAAAGATTGTTGCCGACAATATAATTGTCGCCCCAACTGTTACCCAAATTGACCCGTGGCTAGTGGCCTTAAATACTACTGGAACATACGGCAGGCTAAGTACCTGTGGAACGTCGCCAGGCGTACCGACTCCGGGAGTCGCTGGTTTCCAGGCATTCAGCACCTCGGGCCTGCTCAATTCTGGTATGTGTCAGAATGAGCTGAAATTCAACGGGTACGTAGTCGCCGATCAGCTATATGCGTATCGTACGAAAGACGCACCAGGCGACGCTTGGGCAGAGAATTTTGACCTTCGTGCCAGCAACTTCTTGTCGGCGTACGCGGGCGTAAACACGGACCGTCCGGTTGCTCGGACCGAACTGATTACCGAACAGCCACCACGCTTCTAGTTATAACTACTGTCAAAAACGCTTGTCGGGGGTATACCGCTTATGTATAATGAGGCGTAATATGGCATTAGTAAAAAGTGTGGGCGACTTCTTCGGGCTGGATATCGGTACCAATGCCGTTCGCGTTGTGCAGTTAAGCGGAGGCGGCCAGGGGTGGAATCTGTCACATTACGGCTACGCACCAGTCGACGCCAAAACGACTGCTAGCGACTCTCCGGAAGCAAAGCGAAAATTAGGCGAAATTATTATGACGGCTATAGGGCAGAGCGGTATAAAAACGCGCGACGTTGCTATTGGCTTACCGTCGCAAAAGACGTTCACGACGGTAATTGACGTACCGACCATGAGTGAAGCAGAACTACGCAGTACGATTAAGTACCAAATTGACCAGTACATTCCTATGGCGGTCGACGAAGCCAAGGTCGACTGGGTGCCACTTGGGCAAAGCCTGCACGACCCCAAGCAGCAAGAAGTGCTTCTAACGAGCACGGCAATTTCATACGCCGAAGAACGGCTGGAATTTATTGAAAGCCTGGGATTGAACGTTATTGCGGCCGAGCCTGACCCGATTGCAATGATCCGCTCTTTGCTGCCGTCCGGTTTAACTGACGCCCGCTTAATTGTCGATATGGGCGAGCAGTCGACCGACATCGCCATTACCTATGCCGACGCACCACGGCTGGTCCGCACCATTCCGGTTGGCCTTAGTTCACTGTTAAAAGCCATTGTTACTAACCTGAACGTCCAGGAAGACCAAGCCCGACAGTTCGTATTGAAGTTTGGTCTAGCACCTGACCGCTTGGATGGCCAGGTGTTGCGAGCGCTCGAGAGTACGCTGGATAACTTTACTAGCGAGCTCACGAAGTCTATTAAGTTCTTCCAGACTCGTTACCCGAACACTCCGGTAGGCGGTATTTTGTTGGCTGGTTATGCGTCTAGCACGCCGCGTTTTGGTGAGTATGTTGCTGCTAAGACCGGCGTAAAGACCGAAGCCGCCAACCCGTGGCAGAAAGTTCGTGTTTCACAGAACGATCAGCAGCAACTGCTTCCAATCATGCATGAATTTGCCACCGTCGTAGGGCTGGCGCAACGGAGTAACCGGTCATGATTGAAATTAACCTGATTCCAGATGTAAAACTCGAACTTTTGAAGGCCCGCCGACAGCGCCGTATGGTTATATCGGCCGCGATTCTAACGTCTATTGTTGCCGGTGCGGTAGTGGTACTTATGGCGCTTTACGCTTTCGGCGTTCAAACAGTAGCAGATACGCTGGCAACTGGCAGTATCGACAGCGAAAGCAAAAAACTATCTAAAGTTAAAGACCTGTCAAAGACCCTTACTATTCAGAACCAGCTTGAACAACTGTCGCGCAGCCAGAGCGACAAGAACATCACGTCGCGTCTGTTCGATATTATTAGCGTCACTGTACCTGAAGGTAAGAATGCCGTTACAATCAAGCGCCTGGCATTCAAGGCTGAAGACAGCATAATCGACATCGAAGCCGAAGCTACCAATGGATACGAAGCACTTGAAGTCTTTAAAAAGACGATCGGTCAGACTACTTTCCAATACAACGTCGACGGCAAGGCGCAAAAACCGCTCAAAATAGCGACCGCGATAACAGATGGTGAGCGTCGCTACAGCGAAGATAACCAAGGTCGTCAGGTGTTACGGTTCTCAATTAGCTTCACGTACCCAGAGGAAATGTTCAAACCAGATAGCGAAGACGGCCGAATTGTTGGGCCAAACAAGCAAACTGCCACCGATTCAGCCCAGGGTGTCCCAACCAGCCTATTCAATTCAGAAGGAGGCAACTAATGGCCGAAAACGCACCTGCGCTCCGTAAGCGTCAACAGATTGAAAACGCAAGCAAAACGATGTTTGTATGGGTTGCGATTGCTGCTGCGATTGTTGGAATTGCGGCGGTGGTATCAGTTTCACTGTTCGAACGCATAACGTTTAGGCAGCAGGTTATCGACGAGAAAAATACGACGGCATCGACACTACGGGAAAACAATAAAGTAGCGGAAGACTTAAAAAAAGAAATCCGTATTTTGAACACGAACCAGGCTCTTCTTGATACACCACGTATCGACGGTTCTGCTCCGATTTCAGTCATCCTAGACGCCTTGCCATCTACAGCCAACTCTTCAGCACTTGGGGCGTCACTGCAACAGAAGCTCCTGAGTGTTGACGGAGTGTCTATCGACACACTTGTGGTCGACCCGATATCTGGCGTAGAGAGTAATGGTGAGGATGCAAGTGCTGTATCAAGCGACAATAACGCTATCACGTTCCGCTTTACGGTTAGCACAGCTAGCGGTAATGAATCGAAAATGCAGGATATATTGAAAAACCTTGAACGTTCTATTCGCGTCATCAACCTGACCTCGGTATCAATTGAGCAGCAGGGCAGTGGTGGCAAGATTACCATGAGCGCTGAAGGTGAAGCTTACTTCCAGCCAGCGTCGAGCGTTAAGCTGAAAGATAAGACTTGCCGACCAGGAAAGGGGTGCTAGTTATGAAATCGACAGACATCGCCATGATCATTCTTATCGCCAGTATTAGTGTCGGGGTAGCGTTCGGTATTGTTAGCGCTATTCCAGGTCTTAAGGTTTCGAACGACACAGTCAAGGTTAAGACCATCGAAAAATATACGTCGTCAGTGGCCGAACCTGACCCACGGGTATTCAATAAAGACGCGATCAACCCAACGGTCGACGTAACTATCGGTGATACACAGCCGACGGGTCAGTAGTAACGGAGGTACCAGAATATGGCCCTCATGACTCCGGAAATACAGGAAAAGCTTCTGACCTTGCTTCAGGAAGAAGGGTTGGTTGCACACGACCAAATAGAGGCTGTTAAGACCGAATCGGCAAGTAGCAACAAGCCGGTACTGGCGCTTTTGACCGAAAAGGGAACCGTCGATGACGAACTGTTGACCCATGCGACCGCGCATGTTTCAGGGGTGCCATACGTCAATTTGCGTAACAGCATGATTGACGAAAAAATACTGAACCTGCTGCCCGAAGACATCGCTGAGCGGTTTATGGCCGTCCCCCTTGCTGAAGTGCAGAACCGCCTCGCCGTCGCAATGATTGATGCTAATAACGTGCAAGCGGTCGACTATTTGGCAAATCGCATTCAGCGGCCATTGAAGGTATTCATGGCATCTGAAGAGAGCGTTCGGCACATTCTAGATCAATATAAGACCGACCTTTCAGGCGTTGACGCTGCCGCTGCGCAGTCCGAAGAAGATGCCAGCCAGGAGCGGGCAACTAACATCAAGACAATCGTGCAAGACAGCCCGATTAGTCGTGCATTGTCGACAATCCTGGAATATGCAGTTAAGACCAAAGCATCTGATATTCACATTGAACCACTTGAAGGTGCTTTAAAGATTCGCTGCCGGGTTGACGGCGTGCTGCGTGAGATCATGCAGCTGCCTAAAAGCATTGAACCGGCCCTGATTAGCCGAATAAAAATCTTATCCAACCTGAAAATCGACGAACACCGTACGCCTCAGGACGGCCAGTTTACTATCGCCGTCGCCGATAAAGAAGTCGACCTTCGTATCGCGATTTCACCGGTGGTATGGGGAGAGCAGGTGGTCATTCGTCTGCTCGACAAGTCCGGCAACAGCTTCGATCTTGAAGAAATGGGTTACGCCGGACGAGCACTTCGTGCCATCCGAAAGGGAATCAAGCGGCCGAACGGCATGATTCTTACGAGTGGTCCAACCGGTAGCGGCAAGTCGACAAGTCTGTATGCGCTGATTAGGGAGATCAAAGATGATTCGGTCAATATCGTCACGCTCGAAGACCCGGTTGAGTACAAGATGCAAGGCGTCAATCAAATCCAAGTTAACGCTGAGGTTGGGCTGACATTCGCCAGCGGCCTTCGGAGCATTCTGCGTCAAGACCCTGACATCGTGATGGTAGGGGAGATTCGTGACAAAGAAACGGCTGAACTGGCAGTCCAGGCGGCGCTGACCGGACACCTGGTGTTCAGTACGCTCCACACCAACTCGGCCGCAGGAGTGTTACCACGCCTTCTAGACATGGGTATCGAACCGTTCCTGATCGCTAGTACGGTAAACACCATCATCGGTCAACGATTGGTCCGACGCGTAGCTCCAAAGCGTGACGCATACAACTCCAGTCCGATTGAAACCCAGAACATTTTAACCACGGTTGGGCATCTGCTGCCAAAGACAAAAGATACCGTCGCGCAGGTTTCCGAGGACCTTGGCTATAAGGACTTGCCGCTGGCGGGTCAAAGCGCTTATACTTTAGTCAAGGGAAAAGACACACCTCAAACCCCAAGGGGTTACGCCGGCCGAGCCGGGTTGTACGAGGTGATGGACGTGACCGAGGACATTCAAAACTTGATCGTCAAACAGGCCACCAGTGCCGAGATTCAGCGTGTCGCCGTTGCCCAAGGTATGATTACCATGCGGCAAGACGGCTATCTGAAAGCACTTGGTGGACTGACGACGCTTGAAGAAGTTAACCGGGTTGCCGCGGACACAGCATAAAAGGTGGGATTAAACATATGAACCAAGAACTCAGAATTGAACTACTGCTCGAAGAAGTAGTTAAAAAACGTGCCAGTGACTTGCACCTTCAAGTTGGGTTGCCACCCATGCTCCGCGTCGACGGAAGCCTGGCGCCCATAGCGGGGTACAACCCACTCGGTGAAGCCGAAGTTGAACAGCTGGTGTATGCCATTCTGGACGAAGACCAGCAGCAGATTCTAAACAAAGACAAGGAATTCGACTTTTCATTCGCCTTTGGTAACCTCGGTCGGTTCCGTGTCAACGCCTTTCACGAACGTGGCAATTTAGCCGCGGCACTTCGTTTAATTCCGAACGAAATTAAGAATGTCATGGAACTTGGTATGCCGCAGGTAGTACAGACCTTTGCCGACTACCCACGCGGCTTGGTGCTGGTGACCGGCCCGACCGGTAGCGGTAAAAGTACCACGCTGGCCGCGTTGGTCGACAAGATTAACACCGAGCGTTCGCACCACATCATTACCATTGAAGACCCGATTGAATTCACGCATAAAAGTAAAAAGTCGGTGGTGGTACAGCGTGAAGTCCACTACGACACTTACAGCTTCTCGGCGGCTCTTCGTAGCAGTCTTCGTCAGGACCCAGATGTCGTACTGATCGGTGAGATGCGTGACCTTGAAACCATTTCAGCGGCAATTACCATCGCCGAAACCGGGCACTTGGTGTTCGCGACGCTGCACACCAACTCGGCCGCTCAAAGTATCGACCGTATGATCGACGTGTTCCCACCGCACCAGCAACCGCAAATCCGTGCGCAGCTTTCAAACATTCTTATGGCAATCTGTTCGCAGCGCTTAGTCCCTGCCATTGGCGGTGGACGTGTGGTTGCGGCCGAAGTGCTAATCGCGAACCCGGCGGTCCGAAACATCATCCGGGAAGGCAAGAGCCACCAGCTCGATGCCGTCATTCAGACCAGCGCCGACCAAGGTATGCAAACCATGGACCGCACGCTCGTCAGTCTGGTGCAGGCCGGTACGGTGACGTTCGACGAAGCCCGTAACTACGCAGTCGACCTCTCAGAATTCGAACGGCTGATGCGAGGATAAGAAAGAAACCCTGAATGAAACGATTTAACTACGAAGCGAAAGACCAGTCGACCGGCAAGGTAGTCAAGGCGACGGTTCAGGCCGACAGCGAACACGCCGCGGCCAAGCTTTTGCTTTCGCAGGGCTTCACACCACACACCATTAAGGAAGACACGGGCGAAGGGAATATTCTTGCCAAGTTGGGTGGTCGTATTCGCACTAAGGACAAAGTGGTCTTTACTCGTCAGCTTTCAACGCTTATTGCGGCCGGTTTGCCGCTGACGCAGAGCTTGCGGACGGTGCACGAGCAGACCGAGAATAAGCAGCTCGGAGCGGTTATTGACGAAATTATTGCCAGCGTCGAAGGCGGCAAGTCGCTTTCAGAATCTTTCGGTAAGCACCCGAAGGTGTTCGACAATGTGTTCCTGGCGCTTGTAACGGCCGGTGAAGCGTCGGGAACGCTCGACGATGCTCTGCGCCGTATTGCGGCCCAACAAGAAAAGGACGCCGCTATGATGAGTAAGATCCGCGGCGCTATGACATACCCGGCCATCGTGCTGTTTGTCATTATGGCTGTCGTTGTGTTCATGCTGGTCGTTATCGTGCCACAGGTAAAGAACCTGTACAAAGACCTCAACCAGCAGCTGCCGCTTATTACTCAGGTGATGGTCGGTTTGGCGGATATAATCGTCCACTTCGGTGTTTTCATTGTTATTGGAATCGGCGTGTTAGTGTACTTTGGCCGCCAATATTTGCAGACCGAAAGCGGTATTCGTAACAAAGACTTGCTTAAACTGAACTTTCCTATTTTTGGGGCTATGTTCAGAAAGCTCTACATGGCCCGGTTCGCCAGAACCGGCCAAACACTGCTTAACACCGGCGTGCCTATGCTCGACATGTTAAAAATCACCGCCCAGGCGGTCAACAACACCGTTATCGCTGAGTCAATTACACGCGCCGCCGAAAAGGTAAAGGGTGGTAAAGCGCTATCCGAATCGCTTAAGAACGAAGAATACATCATGATCTTCGTGCCTCAAATGATCTCAATCGGTGAGCAGTCCGGTAAAATTGACGAAATGATGGGCAAGGCCGCCCAGGTGTACGAGGACGAGCTGGACGAAGAAATAAAGTCGATTTCGACGGCTATCGAGCCGATTCTTATGGTAGTGCTGGCTGCCGTCGCCGGAACGCTCGTCGCAGCCATCCTATTGCCGATTTACGGCCTGGTGAACAACTTAAACATCTAGCATGTGAAAAAGTAGACATTTTAAAGCGTAGCCGGTATGATAAGCCTAAGCGGTCTGTCATGACCCCTGAAACAAGTTCATAGAAAGGTGGGAAAACAACGATATGAACGCTCAAACCAACAAAAAAGGATTCACGATTATCGAGGTCGTTCTGGTGCTCGCAATTGCTGCGCTGATTTTCCTAATGATCTTCATCGCGTTTCCGGCACTTTCAAGGGGCCAGGCCAATACGTCACGCAAGAACGATGCTTCGGCTATTGCCGCAGCGATCAATACGTACCGCACTAACCATAACGGAACATTGCCAGACACGTATGGCGACATTAGCCCATACATCGACAAATTGGCTCAGCTGACGCTTCCTGATGATGCAACGGGTATCGCAACGGGCGCTGGCACAATAACGACTTCTGATAACTCTGCTCTCGACACGGTTATTATTCGGACGAGTGCTAAGTGTGATGACAATAATGAGGCAGTCGCCGGATCAAGGCGTCAAGCTGCTGTCCTGACCGTACTTGAAATCTCACAGAACAAATACGAATCGTTCTGTAATAACGCCTAGCAATTGGCACAAAGCATAAAAACGGCCCATCTGGGCCGTTTTTATTCTGTATAATAAATCCCACATGGATGTAACGCTTAACTTGGGGTATGTCGTTGTTGGTATTCTTGGCCTCGCCATGGGATCGTTTGCGGGTGCTACTGTATGGCGACTTCGTGGCCGGCAACTTGTGCGCGACAAAAAAGACGGTGAACACTACGACAAAGCTGAATATAAGCGCTTGCTGCCGCTAACGAAGTCAAAAGTGGCCGAAGACCGTTCGCGCTGCCTACATTGCCACCATGTACTTCGCTGGTATGACCTACTGCCGCTTGTCAGTTGGTTGAGTACAAAAGGGCGCTGCCGGTACTGCAAACAGCGGATAGGCAAGTTTGAGCCACTCATGGAAATCGGCACCGCAGCAACATTCATGCTGTTTTACCACTACTGGCTGCAGCACTTCGGTTTTGATTTGTTGTGGCTTTTTGCAGGTTGGCTAGTTACGCTGGTGCTGCTTGTAATACTGTTTGCCTATGACCTAAGGTGGTATTTGCTGCCAGACGTAATTATGTTTCCGCTTATTGGGCTAAGTGCGCTTATTGCCTTTATACAGATAAATCTTTTTAACATTTCAGCCGGAGACATGCTTGCGCCGCTAGTGTCACTGCTAGGAAGCGTATTTATTCTTGGTGGACTTTATTTTGGGCTGTGGTTGGTCTCGAAAGGGCAGTGGGTTGGGTTTGGTGACGTAAAGCTTGGTGTTGCGTTAGGACTTCTACTGATGGATTGGAAATTAGCGCTTCTGGCGCTATTCCTGGCGAACTTTATTGGGACGCTCATCGTCCTGCCGGGCCTTTTGACTCGAAAACTCGGCCGGCAGACCCAAATACCATTCGGGCCGCTGCTTATTGCCGGGTTCTTTATAACACTGGTCGGTGGCGAGGTGATAATGACGGGTTACATGAACGCGTCTACCTGGTTAAGTCAGACGCTGCTTATGCTATAATTACCCCAAATGGGCGTGCGGCATCAACCAAAAGAGCAGGGGTTCACTATTATCGAAGTAGTGCTTTTCGTTGCCATAACAGGCCTGCTTGCGGCGGCTCTTCTTAGTGGGTGGACGGCCATGATTAACACCCAGCGGTACAAGGACAGCACGAGGACGCTCCAGTCTTTTTTGCAGCAACAATATAACCTGGTGTACAACGTCGAAAATGGGCGTCTACAGGACTTATCGTGCACGTTGCAGGGGGCAAACCTTGTTATTGACGACACATCAGCTACCAATACGCCACGGGGTCAAAGTCCTTGTGTGGTTATGGGGCGGTACGTCCAAATTCAGGACGGCACAAAGGTAAGTGTAAAAAGTATCGTCGGCTACCTCAATGGAACCGACACAACCAATACTGATATCGAATCGATACGCTTATATAATCCCCAGCGTGTCGACTTCGAACTTGGGCTTTCAGACAACGAACTCGACATCCCATGGCAGGCTGCCGTAGTTGGGACGAACGATTCAACACCGAAAGACTACGCTATCGTTATTATCAGATCTCCTAAGACCGGTATCGTTCACACCTATACAAAGGACACGACAGGGCAGACCCTAGGACTAAGCGATATTATTGATGCCTCGAACGAGAATACGGACGTTAATTTGTGTCTTGACCCGGGTGTGCCGTTTGCGAGCGGTCGGCTTGGGGTAGTAATCGACGCCTATGCGTCAGCGCAAAGCTCCGTCAGAATGATTACCGACGGCACGACGGTATGTCCGGGGGGTAACGGTGCGTAGTAGTCGCGGCGATACCATTATTGAGGTGCTACTAGCTATTACGGTATTTAGCCTGGTATCGATTGCGACTATGACAATCATGAACCAAGGTACGAATGCTGCCCAAAGAGCGCTCGAAATCACGCACGTGCGCCAACAAATCGACGCTCAGGCCGAAGCGCTTCGGGCCGCTCAACAGGCGGCGACCGCAGGGCACGGAACAATCTGGGGGCAGATTGCCCAGCACGGTAATACGGGCGAATATAATAACGATGCCATATGTCCACGGTCTCTTGGCGATGTTTCAGGTACTTTTATTCTTGATGCTCGCACGGGCCAGCCCTACACGGCAAACTGGCTTGAGGACATTAACTTAAGTACATCGCCGCCATATGCCCAGGTGTTATACGACACCGGCTCACCAAAGTCCTACGGTATTTGGATCGAACGCGCATTTAGCGAAGGTGGTACGCTCCCAGACTTATATACGTTTACTGTGAATGCCTGTTGGCAGGGTGCCGGACTGGATCATCCGTTAAAACTTGAAACAGTCGTGAGGTTATATGACCCAGGTTCGTAAACGTTCAGATGCCGGCTTTACGCTCGTTGAGCTGACAATCGCCATGGCATTTATATCGGTACTGCTACTTGGTATCGCGCTTTTGACGTTGCAGATTAGCATTATTTATAACAAGGGCCTGACGACACGCGCGGTGAACGAAGCGGGACAGTTGGTAAGTGCAGATATTAAACGATCACTCGATTCATCAAAGCCGATATCGGTTAAATACGCACAAAACAACGGTGTAGTGACAGGTGGTCGTTTGTGTACCGACCTGACCGTCTACGCTTGGAATTATGGCAAGTACCTGACCGACACGAGCGCTTTTAACCAGTACCAAACCAATCTTGGTCCACCACCAAATAGACCGATTCGTCTAGTAAAATTCCCCTCCGAGGGTACGGACTATTGCACGGCCGTATTGGGCGTGTACCCGGATATTCCGGTCAGTGCTAGTGACTTGCTGATGTCTGGAGATGCAGATTTGGCCGTCCATGACTTTACTATTAACAGAGACGCTGGCGGAGCATACGGCGAAGCGGTTTACGGCGACGGCTCGGGCTCGCAGCGTATTTACCAGGTGTCAATTGTTATTGGAACCAGCGAACAAAGTATTCTTGATAGCAACGTTGACGGCTGTAAAGCCCCCGAAAACAGGCTTGAAGACCAGTATTGTTCGGTAAATAGGTTTAGCTTCACGGCACGAGCAGGGAATGTGGAATAATGGGTAGCATGAAGTCTCAGCGCGGAGCGGTTTCAATCTTTATCGTTATGTTCACGGCACTTTTAGTGACTATCGTGACGGCAAGTTTTGTACAGATTATGCTGCGGAACCAGCAGCAGGCAAGTAATAATGACCTTTCGCAGAGTGCCTATGATTCTGCACTGGCCGGCGTTGAAGATGCCAAGCGGGCGCTGGTCGCCCTGAAGGCGTGCGATAAAGACCCTTCGCCGCAGTGCAGTAACCTTCGAGCGGCACTTACCAATAACGGCCAAAACTGCGAGGTATTGGCGGATCCTTCGGTGGGCGTAACAACGTTTACGGGCGGAGAGTCACAAGTAGGGCGCACCGACATGAACCAAGCCTATACGTGCGTCAAAGTGCAGGTAATTACCGATTCGTACGAAGGCACGCTTGATAAGGGGCAATCGATCGTTATTCCACTTGAAACAGTAGATGACCCTAACTTAATAGCTGCTCTGCGGGTATCGTGGTTCACCCAAGATAATATTCCTGATGTTGACTCAGCTGGTAACCCTATATCGCAGGTGCCTCAGTTTCCAACGCAGCCTCAGCTTCCGGCAGAAGCTGACTGGAGTGTTCGCAGCCCTTCAATCATGAGAAGCCAACTGATTCAGTTCCCGGATGGTAACCTGACGCTTGATAGCTTTGATACTCCTAATACGAATAATGCCAAAACCTTGTTCCTTTACCCTGCGATATTCGGTGCGGCTAACTTAGACTTCGCCTCAGATGGCCGCCAAAGCCCCGCATCGCGTAACTATCCGGCCGTTTCGCGCTGTGATTCGGCATTTTCGTTTAACGGAGGCTACGCATGCTCGACCGATGTTGCCGTTCCATCCCTGGGTAGCGGAACACGCAAAGCGTATCTTCAACTGACAAGCCTTTACAACAAGTCTACGTACAGGGTGCAAATACTGGGCGGTTCTGGTAATGTCTTAAACTTTGATAACGTGCAGCCTATCGTTGATTCTACTGGCCGGGCAAGCGATCTGTTCCGCCGCATTCGTGCCCGTGTGGCACTGAGTGAAGGCATGCCGACGACGTACCCCGAAGCGGCGCTCCACGTTGGCAAGAGCTTATGTAAGGACTTCTTTATTACGAATTCATCGGCTGACTACAGTGGCGACACCGATTCTGTCGCTTGTGCTGCTGACCAGTAGGCAGCCGGTCTTACGTATCGCTATGGAACCGTTCGTGCACGTCGCGTAAGTGTTCGTCGGTGACATGCGTGTACACTTGGGTAGTTGCGATGTTGGCATGTCCTAGCATGCTTTGGACGCTCCTAAGGTCGGCGCCGTTCATAAGTAGGTCGGTCGCGAAGCTGTGACGCATGGTGTGTGGGCTGACGTGCTTGGTAATGCCGGCAAGACGAGCATACTTGTTAATCATGCGCTGAATTGACCGCGCCGTGAGCCGCCGGTAGTCGCCGGTCTGGCTGGACACGTTGTTACGAGAGTAACTAAGGAAAAGCGGAGGAAGGTTATCTATTCGGGTTGCCAGGTATTCATCAACCCGTTCGGCGGCCGATTTGGACACGAACACCGGCCGGTCTTTCTGGCCTTTACCGCGTACCATAAACTCACGCCGCTTAGTGTTCACGTGACCGCGGTTTAAATTAACCAGTTCTGACACACGAAGCCCCGACGAAAAGAGTAGTTCCAAAATGGCACGGTCACGTAGTCCGGACTCGTCATCAAGGGGAACGACGTCGAGCAGGTTAGTGACTTCGTCGAAGTGCAGAAATGACACCTGTTTACGACTAACCTTCGGCAGCTTTACTTTGTCGGTTGGCAGGCTTTCGATGCCGCGATCGGACAAATACTTCAAAAAGCCACGCAGGGCAATAAGGTGATAGCTTTGGGTGATTGTCGACAGCCCGTCACCGGCCTCATTCTTGTAGCGGTTCAGCCACAGGCGGTATTTTCGGATAATTTCGGTAGAAATGTTGGCGGCTTTGATGTCTTCGGTAAATTCGACGAACCGTTCCAGGTACAACTTATAGTTCTCGGCTGTTTTTGCCGAGCGACCGCCTTCGACTTCAAGGCTTTCGACGTAATCAAGGATCAACTCGGAAACGTACATGCTTATAGTATACAATGGTGAACGTGACTATTATTGAAGCCATTATTCTCGGTATCGTACAGGGGTTGACCGAATTCATTCCGGTATCGAGCTCAGGCCACCTTGTCATTACTCAAAACTTACTGACCGGTAACGCTGACCATCTGTTCATTCAGGCGCTCGATTTCGGTACATTCTTAGCGTTACTCATTTATTTCTCGCCAAAGTTAGTCGATTTGGTGCGCAAGGTGTTCGTTGAGCATGACTACCGACTGGCGCGTAACATCGTCATCACTGTACTTCCAGCTGGGCTACTTGGCTTTGTTCTAGCGGATTTCATTCAAAAAAGCGCTGTACTACTTAACCCATTAACGGTAGCCATCATGCTAGCCGTAGTCGGCGTGCTTATGATCGTCGTCGATAAACTGCCTAAAAAGTCAGCCAAAGAAACTGGCACCGACCTTAGCCCTAAGAGGGCATTGGTCGTTGGCTTGGCGCAGGCATTTGCGCTTGTCCCGGGCGTGTCGCGCAGTGGTTCAACGATCATTGCTAGCCGTATTATGGGACTTGGTCCCAAAGCCGCCGCGGAATACAGCTTCATGGTATCGATTCCCATTATGCTCGGACTGATCGGCAAGTTGCTTCTGAAGCCATCGGACCGGCAATATATCGTCGAGCATCTCGAAATTGTCATCATCGCGAATATCGCGGCATTTGTCGCGGGCATGCTCGCCATACACTTCTTACTTAAGTATTTGTCCAACCACGGATTGGCATTGTTCGGGTGGTACCGCGTTGCTTTGGCCTCTGTTGTCGTAGCCGTTCTTCTGTTACAATAACAGTAGTAAATAAGGAGCAAAAGTGAACAAGAACGTAGAGAGAACTTTGATATTGTTTAAGCCTGACTCTGTGCAGCGCGCCCTCGTCGGAGAAATCTTGACCAGATTCGAACGCGTCGGCCTTAGAATCGTCGGTACTAAAATGCAGGCACCGGCCCGTGAACATTACGAAGCTCATTACGAAGACATCGGTAAGCTTAAGACCCGTGCCGGTGAGCAGATTTTTGGTATTACCCTCGACATGATGAACAAAGGCCCGGTCATCGCCATGGTGCTTGAAGGTGTCGAGGCTGTCAGTCTGGTTCGTAAGCTGGTCGGTGGCACCGAACCGAAATCGGCCGCCCCTGGTACCATCCGAGGTGACTTCAGTCACATGAGCTACGGATACGCCGACGGTGAAGGTAAGGGAATCCCGAACCTGATTCATGCTTCTGGTGACCCTGAAGAAGCCGTCCAAGAAATCAAGCACTGGTTCTCAGACGACGAACTCTACGACTACGAAGCAACGCACGAAAAGTTCACGCGTTAGCCTAGAATGCAGTCGCAATATAAAAATTACCTCCAACGAGGTAATTTTTAGCTTCAAGATTTGGTACACCCGAGAGGATTTGAACCTCTGGCCTTTGGTACCGGAAACCAACGCTCTATCCAGCTGAGCTACGGGTGCGTATAACTCATTCTAACACCGGGCAGGGAACGCACGTTAATCTATGCGCCGAGCTTTGCTCGGGCATTAGACTAACGACCGAACCTTGACGGTTCGAGCTGCTGGCGCAGCCTACCAATTTTATGACCGACCTTCAGGTCGGTCTTAAAATTGGTACCCCGGGCAGGAGTCGAACCTGCAACCTTTTCCTTAGGACGGAACTGCTCTATCCAATTGAGCTACCGAGGCAAAATACCTCTGTTATTGTACCACGGTAAATCTGCTATACTGTTGCCATGAAGGGCGAAAACAAACAACAGGCATTCGAGGGACAACGCGAAGGTGAAGAACTGTTATTCATCTTTCGTCGCCACATCATCGCCATGCGAAAAGGGTTTTACGGATTACTGATTCCATTCGCCATATCGGCCGTCCCGCCACTTATCTGGCAGGATAATCTACAGTTGTTCCTGCTGCCGGTCGGCGGATTGCTATTAGGACTCATCATCTTTAGCTATCACTTCATACTGTGGTACTACACGGTCTATATTGTCACGACCGAACGTATTCGGCAGGTGACACAGAACGGCTTTTTCGGGACTGACGTGGTAGAGCTACGCCTGTCGAAAATCCAAAACATAAGCTATAATATACCAGGGTTCAGCGGGGAAGTTTTCGGCTACGGAACCATCGTCATTCAGACATTCGTCGGAGACTTGGTCATACACAAAGTGGAACACCCCGATAAGACGTACAATAAGCTGCAAGACGCTGTCATGAACGCCATCGAAAAACAAGGAGCCTATGAAAAAACTGAGTTTGAAGAAGCGTAAGCAGGCAGAGCAGCCGCCGTCACGCATTACTAACGAGACGGTTGCCGAACACCGTGAACAAATTCTTGCCGGTGGACGCAAGTTCAAATATCCACATCAATACGAACGCCACAAGCTCGTATTCAACGCCATTATCATTATTCTCGTTACATTAGTACTGCTTTCCATTATTATCTGGTGGCAGCTGTACCCGGCGCAGAACACAAGCACGTTCTTCTACCGAGTAACACGTATTTTGCCAGTACCTGTCGCCAGCGTTGATGGCGCCCCTGTGCGCTACAGCGACTATCTTATGAGCCTGTCAGGTTCACAGCATTACCTGGAACAATCGGAGCGACTTAACCTGAACTCAGAAGACGGTAAACGTCAAATCGAGTTCATTAAACGGCAGGCGCTCGACGGCGCGATAGCCGACACGTACGCCGCTAAGATTGCCGACGAGAAGAATATTAAAGTGACCGATGAGCAGGTCGACCAAGTTATCGACGCCAGTCTGAACACTGTATCGGGACGTATATCGCAGGACATCTACGATGATTCGACGTTTAGTACGCTTGGCTATACGTCCGACGAGTACCGTCAAATCATCAAGCGCGCGTTGGTACGCCAAGAGGTTATGTACTCTATAGACACCAAAGCCGACACAACTAAAAAGGCGGCCGAAGCTATACTAAAGGAAAACCCCGTGCCTTCGTTCGCCGACATCGCGAAACGTCTGCAGGATAAAGGTTACGCCGTACAGCTCGGCTCCACTGGTTTAGTGCCTAAGTCTAACCACGACGGCGGTGTGACACAACAAGCCGCAAAGCTACAAAAGAACCAGGTATCGAGCTTCTTCCGTTCTGAAGACGGTAATTCTGAGCGCAACGGATATTACATTGTGCAGCTGGTAGACAGCAACGACAAACAGGTAAACTACAACTACCTGCGCGTTCCGCTGACCGAATTCGATAAACAGCTCAAATCGCTCGCGGTGAATAAAAAAATCCAGGAATTCATTTCGGTTCAAAAAGATACGAACGCCATTCGCCGCTAAATACAGCGAGAGGATAGGCAAGAAGGGGGTACAAATGTATCAGCTACCAACACTCAGCTATGACTACGGTGCACTCGGAAAATACATCAGCAGCGATATCATGCAGCTGCACCACTCAAAGCATCATCAGACCTATGTCGACAAACTCAACTCGGCGCTTGACGACGCACCAAGCTTGAAGGAGCGACCACTTGAAAGCCTTCTCACGGACCTTGATTCGCTGCCGGAAAACGTTCAAACTGCGATTCGAAACCACGGCGGTGGACACTACAATCACAGTTTGTTTTGGCAATGGATGAGCCCCGATGGTGGCGGCGAACCGACCGGTGAATTGGCGAACAAATTAGTTGCTCAATATGGTGATTTTCAGGGGTTCGTGAATGAGTTTACCGCTAAATCATTAGCCGTTTTCGGAAGCGGTTGGTGTTGGCTTATGCCGGACATGTCAATCGTCACCACACCGAACCAAGACACACCGATTATGCAAGGTCTGGACGCGCCGCTACTCGGCCTGGACGTATGGGAGCACGCCTACTACTTGGACTATAAGAACAAACGCGATGATTATGTGCAGGCATGGTGGAACGTAGTCAATTGGGAGTTCGTAGCAAGTCGGATGAGTTAGTGAATCAACTGTCCGGATTATCACTCACTTTGTTCGTTCCTCCGCTCCGAAAGGGACGTGAGCAAGCTCCCGTTTCCTTTCTACGCTTCGCGACCCGGCGATCTTGCGCCAGCTAAAGCTGACGCGATCGCCGGTGCAAACCGTATGGAGTACTCAAGAAAAAATACTCACCAAAAGGTGAGTATTTTTTCTTGGCGCGCTCGACCGGATTTGAACCGGCGATCTCCTCCGTGACAGGGAGGCGTGATAACCCCTTCACTACGAGCGCACGGGGGTTTGGACTCCGTTTAGTCTAGCAAATTTCCACCTCTGGTGCAACTAACCACGTAATGCTTATTTTACAGCGCGTTAACTGATATAATGGGCGAAGACTACCAAGGGCCAATACGCCGCTGTAGCTCAGTTGGTAGAGCGGCGCTTTCGTAAAGCGTAGGTCTCCGGTTCAAATCCGGACAGCGGCTCCATGTAATTATATGAAACATATTATCCGATCAACTATAAAGCAGGTTCTCGCCGACAGGGTGATGACACTGCTGTCGCTTGGTCTGATACTCGGCGGTATTGGCTACATTGTCTATGTTGCGTTTAATTTGAGCGCCAGCGACCTGCAACTCGCTATCCGCTACACATCGTTCGGTGAGACGCACTTCTACCGCGACAAATGGTGGTATTTGCTCAGTTTTGCTGGGTTCGGACTGTTATTTATCGTTGCTCACGTTGGTATGCTGGCCAAACTGTATGTCATTGGCCTCAAACAGCTCGCTTACGCGTTTGCTTGTCTTTCGGTGGTCATATTGGTACTGATGTTCGTATATACGTACTCGGTCTTAAACATCGCCTACCTAAACTAGTATGATCGATCTCGAGATCCCCCTTAAGCACCGCTCCAAAAGCTACCGGTTTTTCGAAATAGTGCCGGGGCTAATCAGTTGGGGATCAATCATCCTGCTCGTTGTACTAAGCTTGGTAAACCCGCTATTTGCGGGCATTTACGTACTTTTTATTATCGCGACGGTGCTTACCAAAGCCGCCGGAATCGCTTGGCATACGCTGGTTGGTTCGCGCCGGATCGACCGCGCACAAAAGATTGATTGGCACGCCCGGTTAATGGACTTGAATGACCCCGAGGCGTCGTATGCCCGTATCCACGCCAACCCAACCCGTGAGTTCGGCCAAATGGCACATGCCGAAAATCTGCGGCTTATCGCCAACGCGTCCGAGCCGTACCCGAAACCGGCCGATATCAACCACGCCGTCATTATTGCTACCTATAACGAATCGTACGAAGTACTGCAGCCGACCATCGAATCGGTAGTCAGTGGCACGTTTGACCCTAAGCAAATCATTCTAGTCATTGCGTACGAAGAGCGGGGCGGCCGGGCAATCGAAGGCACCGTCAAGCAGCTCCGGGACGAATACGCTCACCGGTTCAAAGCGCTCGAAATCGTTAAGCACCCTCATAATTTGCCCAATGAAGTTATCGGCAAGGGCGGCAATATAACCTACGCCGGGCAATTTTTGGCCAAATGGCTGAAAAAACAGGGTATTGAATACAAAGATGTCATCGTTACGACGCTTGACAGCGATAACCGGCCACACAAAACTTACTTTGACTACGTCGCGTATGAATACATTGTTCACGACGACCGTAAGCACCTGGCATTCCAACCGGTTTCATTGTTTTTGAACAATATTTGGGACGTCCCGGCGCCGATGCGGGTGGTCGCGACTGGTAACTCGTTCTGGAACATCATTTCAAGCATGCGACCGCACACGCTGCGCAACTTCGCCAGCCACTCGCAACCAATGGACGCGCTTGTCGAAATGGACTTTTGGTCCAAGCGCACCATTGTCGAAGACGGCCACCAGTACTGGCGTAGCTGGTTCTATTTTGGCGGGCAGTATTCAGTCATACCGATTCATGTTCCGATTTACCAAGATGCCGTACTGTCCGACACCTATGTAAAGACCCTTAAGGCCCAGTTCGTGCAGCTCCGACGCTGGGCATACGGTGCTTCTGACGTGCCATATGTGGCGACACGCGTGTTCTCACGTAAGCGCAACGTGCCGTTCTGGGCCGGTTTTACGCGTCTTATACGGCTGCTAGACGGCCACGTGACATTAGCGTCGGTATCGATTATCGTGACGTTCGGAGGGTGGGTGCCGCTGTTTATCAACAGTGAAGCTTCTCGTTCTGTTGCTGCAAACCAGCTACCAGAAGTCCTGAGTGTGCTGCAGCGCATTGCTATGATCGGTATCCTTATCACCGTGTTCCTGTCGTTCAAAATGCTCCCGCCACGCCCGGCCCGCTATAAGCGTCACCGTAGTGTCGGCATGATCCTTCAGTGGCTGCTCATGCCGGTCACAGCCATCGCGTACTCCAGCTTCAGTGCCTTTTACTCGCAGACACGCCTGATGCTCGGTAAATATCTCGACAAATTCGACGTCACCGACAAAGCGACCGTCGAAACAATTGAAGCGAAAAAAGAAACCACTAAGGACTAGTTACCGTATACTTGGCCGGCCACGGCGTCTCCGCGTCGTTTCAACCAGGCCATGCGCGGCTGCGTACTGCAGGGCCGCCAGTTCGTCGAAGCGCTTCAATACTTGGTGGGTGGTAGCGGTAATGTCATCAGCGCTTGGTTGCCGCACTTCAGTAATCAGTAGTTGCTCGACCGTTTCGGCTAGCGGTAGGGAATGCAGCTGCCGAGCCACTTGGTCGTGACTAAAACTAGCCGCAATGCTAAGCGTTAATTTGCTTAGGCTAAATGGCGCAGACACGCCGCTATTATTTGTTCCAGAGTAGTGAATGGTCACCGACTCGTCCAAAGCCGGTTTTTCGTAGGTGGTAAAGACGTTTCCGCAGCTCTCGCATTGCCGCCGACGCCAGGTACCAGACTTCTTTTTGTGTGACCGCGAATTCGTGACTTTTGTTTTCCCGTGGAAACAATTTACACAAATCATGTCTATATATTGACATACAGCAATTAAAAATGCCAGTGGAAAACGTAAGTGGAATAGTGGAAAGGCCATGTTTGGTATAGTGAAGGCATGAAAGATTGTCCGTTCTGCCTAGAGAATGACTTGTTGCAAAGCGATAAGGTCCACGAATCTGACCTCTGGTATTTCGTTGACATGCACGCCAAAGAATCTACCAATTCCGGCCTTGCTATCACTAAGCGCCATATTGAAACGCCGTTTGACATCAATGTAGCGGAGTGGACAGAACTCCACGAACTATTGCCCACTTATAAATCTCTTATTGATTCTCGCGAAGCACCACAGGGGTACAACCTCGGCTGGAACGTAGGAACTGCAGGGGGTCAAACCGTATTCCATGCGCACCTTCATATCGTAGGTCGTTACGACGACGAGCAGCAGGCCGGCCGCGGCATTCGTTACCACTTTAAACCTGCCCAAAATCCTCGCCAAAGCCAAGAAAAATCGCCGTCCTAAATATCAGACGGCGATCGGATGGTTGTCGTGAGCAGGGAAGAAGCTGCGCTAAATGCGTTACTTCTTGCTGGTCGTGTACTTCTTGCGAGCTTCGGCCCAGGTTTCGTTGTACTCGAAGCCTAGGTTGAATTCTTCAAGTTTCGACTTCTTTTCGTGTTTTTGTGTGAGTGTGGTGGTACTCATATGTTCATATTAGCACAAGCAGTATATTTTGTCAATAGAACATGGTGCTTATGAATATATCATGGGCGGTATATACATCTGTAAAATGGACTAAATCCGCAGGTGGAAAAGTCGTGGGGGAATGAGGATAAACAGAATTTCACAGCGTTGCACCGAACCTCTCACCGTTCGCTGCGCTCACTTGTGTGAAGTTCGGAATCTCGAACCGACCATTTAAAACACCGGCCACAAGGACCGGTCTTTTAAATGGTGGGCGATAGAGGATTCGAACCTCTCACCTCCTCAACGTCAATGAGGCGCTC
>ERZ761580.39-NODE-39-length-36810-cov-12.784111_pt1 | contig 36810 bp, 58 predicted proteins | sample MGYA00433097_ERZ761580 | MGnify/ENA primary metagenome ERZ761580 (study PRJEB28899, sample SAMN03785562) | bioreactor sludge metagenome | biome: EBPR Sludge; feature: EBPR Bioreactor; material: 0.22µm filtered reactor supernatant | place: Saint Lucia: Queensland... | reverse complement strand
CAGAGCTAAGGGGCCGGCCGCTTGCGGACGGTCCCGCTTGAGCGCCGGGTTAGGCGCGGAGGATTGAAGATGGCGAAGAAGAAACAACGAAGCGAAGAGTACGGACGAAAAGAGGCGGCATGGTGGGCAGACTTTGAACGCGCCTACGGAGAACAGCCGCTTGAAAAGAAGTTGTGGGTGGCTTGGCGAAAAGGATTTGAGTCGTGCCAGAGAGAGATGAGGGCAGAGATCAAGCGCCTGCGCGAAGGGCTGAGGCTGATTGAGTGCGAGCCGATCAATGCGGAGTACATGGCGCGAAACATCCTCGATGGCAAGCCGGCTTATTACGACACGATGATAAAAGTCGGCTGTGGCGATACGGCGCCTAACGCAAGCAATGAGCCGACGCCGCTTGCGGCGGTCGGCTCGATTAACGGGTTGGGCACCGGCCCCGAGGAGACACGATGACACCACTGGAAATGGCAGGAGCAGCGGCAGCGGCGCTGGCCGAACCCGGAACGCTGGGCGTTACGCTGACCATCCCCAAAGGCGGAATGCCTAAAACATTCCCGCGCGGCGAGCTGCTGAATGAAATGGAGCGCAACGGGCGAGTGGAGCGCACCTACAGCTTTAACCCCGAGAAGGTGCTGGCGTGGCTGATCCACAACGGCATGATCGAAATTGAACGCACCAACGAAACCACGCTGAGTTTCAAGGTGCCCAACGGCTGAATTGAGGGGCCGCGCGCTTTTTGCGCGGTCCCGCTCGGATGATGAGTTAGGGGCGAATTTATGTTGGAGAACATGACACAAATGAAAGCACACGAACAAGAGATTATTGTGGAAACCTTTGGCGCACTTGAGGCAGATCCGAACGGGAAGAAGCCGAACGAGGCCGGGGCGAAGCTCGACGCCGGGAAGAACCGCGCGGGGCTGGTGTTGTTTGGATTTGCGCGGGCCTTGCAGGAAGTGAGCAAGGTCGGCACCTACGGCGCAAACAAGTACACCGACAATGGCTGGATGGAAGTGCCTGATGGGGAACGGCGCTACACCGACGCGATGATGCGGCACTTGCTGCGCGAGGCTGGCGGCGAAGAATGCGACCCGGACACAGGGCTGCGCCACGCGGCACACGCAGCATGGAACGCACTGGCGCGGCTTGACCTGGCGCTGAGGCAAGCCCCTAACGCATGAGTTGTGGGGCCGGCTGAAAGCCGGTCCCGCACGAACGCCGGGTTATGCGGCGGATTTGATGAGGACGGAAGCGATGGAAACAGAAGTGATGTTCAGCCAGGCCACGGACATTTGGGGCACCCCACAATGGCTGTTTGATGCGCTGCACAAGGAATTTGGCTTCACGCTCGACCCATGCAGCGACGGGACAAACGCGAAGTGCGAGAAGTTCTACAGCATCCACGACAGCGGACTGCTGAAGAATTGGGGAACCGAAACGGTTTTCATGAACCCGCCCTACAGCCAATGCGAAGAATGGATGCGCAAGGCGTATGGGGCCGCCCAAGAGGGGGCGACGGTGGTTTGCCTTGTGCCTTCGCGCACGGACACGGAATGGTGGCACCGCTACGCCATGAAGGGCGAAGTGCGGCTGCTGAAGGGGCGGCTGAAATTTGGAGACGCCCCCAACGGAGCGCCGTTTCCAAGCGCGGTGATTGTGTTCAGGCCGCGAGAGTTTCAACTGGTGGCATGGGATGCCAGAGCCGCATAACGTCTGAATTAAGCCGCTGCGCTGCGGCGGAACACAAACCCCGATCAAGCCACGAAGCGCAGTCGGCTTGAATGAATTGTTAGCCACGACCAACACAAGGAAAAGGAAATGAACAACGAATTGCAATGGCACAGCGACACCGACGAAAACGGGAATACCCAATGGGTTGCGCCGTCCTGCTGGCACGACGAAGGGATCGCCTTTGAGTGGCGCTTGCAACAGGAATACTTCGATGACGCGGTGCATTGGGTCGAAGGCCACGACACCGAATTGCTGGACGGCGACCCGGACGTGTGGAGTGACTTGGGTGAAGCGAAGGCCGCAATCCAGAAGAAGCACGACGAGCATTGCGCCTCCGCGAAGGCTGACGCCGCGATGAGTGGCTAACGCCTGAATTCACAGGCGGGCGGCTTTATCGCCCGTCCGGTGGAATGACGTGTTAGCCGCGACACGATTAAAACGCGGCACAACCGAAAGGAACGAAGATGAACGACCAAGCAATTGAGCAGGAAATTCAGGACAAGGGTTTGACCGCGCCGCGAGTGACACCGCAACGGGTTGACGAAGTGATTACTGGCGAGGACTACCATGTTTTCCCCGGCACGACCCTGACGGTTTGCTGCCTGACGCTGGCCAATGGATTCACCGTGACCGGAGAAAGCGCCTGCGCAAGCCCTGAGAACTTTGACACCGAGCTGGGCCGGAAGATCGCACGCGACAACGCCAAGCAGAAGATTTGGGCGCTGGAAGGCTACGCGCTGCGCGACCGACTGGCTGCGTAAGACTGCCACGCCGCTGGCGTGTGCTGGCGGCGGCTAACAAGTAATATCAGGAGCTTGCAAGGTATGGCGTACCGAAAAACCCGACGCAGCCGCGAGCAGATCGCGCGCATGCAGGAAGGCAAGGCGCGCGCCAGGATGGAGCGTCCGACGCCGGAGCGTGCGCCCGAATTGCCCGAACTGCGCCGCCGCATCGTCATCACCGACTACGACTTCGGTGAGCGCGTCCACACGATCGATCTCTATCGCACGAATCGTGTTGACTGTGGTATAATTGCGGAAGCAAAAGACGAGTGCGAATCGTCCTTGCTCCCTAACCAATCAGCATCGGTATCATTCAACCCGCAGATAAATGCGGCGCTCCCAACGGTCTTTACACGTACCGGCGCAGGATTTCAGGTGGTTGGGTAGCCATTGCAAGTTGCTCACGCTGTCACAGCCCCCCACCGCGAGCGGGATAACGTGGTCAATGGCCCAGCCGGGACACGCACCGCGCTTCTCGCCCGTCGCCGGGCACGGGTACAGATCCCGGAAGGCCCGCAGCACGTCGGCGCGGCGCAGGATCGAACCGTCAGCCGTGCGCTTGGGTTCGGCCCCGCAATACCGGGTTTCCTCAAGCGGCCCGGCATAGGCAGGCAGGGATAGGGCAAGGCACAGGATTAGCAGTCGCATCAGCTATTGAACTTCATCACCGCCAGATAATACGATTCGACAAGATCATCAGGATAACCCGCCTCGAATAGTGCCGTCCTGAATATCCGGTGCGCGAGCCTTGCCGGAACTTTGTCATTGCGCCGCAGGTAGTCATGCAGCACGCCCTCGCGGAAGCCCAGCCACAAGCCCTGCCCCATGAACCGCATCGCCAGGGCCTGCCCTATCACCGGCAAGGCCATCAGCGCCTTGGGTACGCTCGCCCCATCCGTCCTGAAATTGGCCGGTACGATGTAAAGATCCCCGGTCAGTGGGTCTTCGTATTCAAGCGGCCTGAGGCTTATCCACGGGTATTCGTGGCGGTCATCGAGCAGCATCCCATGAAAGTTTGCATGGGGGCTGACGAACGGCATCAGTCAGCCCGCAACACGCCGCCGATCTGCTTGGTCGCCCGGATGCGGCCATACACGCCAGCGCCCGCACCAATCAGGATGATGGCGTTGTCGATCAGATGGCCCACCGCTTCGGTGACGCCCGCCACTTCGCCTGAAATGTCGATCCCGGCAGCATTGAAACCGGCGACGATGAAGGCGACGGCAGGGCCGACAACGCCCACGGATTTGATGGCGGCTTTCGATTGGTACATGGTGTTCCCCTTGGCTGCTATGCGAAGGCTTCCATGCGGCGCAGCCAGCCCGCAATGAAAGCAATTTGTGTCCGGTCGCGGTTCACGATTGAGCCGTAGAACCGATAGCGCACGACGATATAGCGATAGCGCAGCAGGTCGGCGTCCATGCCGAATACGGCGGCCAGTGTTTGCTTGCCGATGATGCCGTCTTGCGTGGCCCCTGCTGCCGTCTGGAGCATGATCGCGGCACGCTTGACGCCGTGATTGACTGCCGCGTCAAAGTGAATGTCGCGCACCTTTGGAGGCAATGCCGGGCAGTTCGAGTTTTTCCAGTAAAGCGCGAAGTAAATGCGGATGGCTTCGTCTTCGGTGAGGTCGCGCACGTTCTTCCATTGCTGCCCCTGAGACGCCAGCCAGTCGGCATAAACGCGCTGTGTGATGCCGTAATTCGTAGCCCCGCCACGGTCTGCGGGATGGTTGACATACCCGCCCTCGCGTTCGAGCACATGCCCTATCAGGTCATCGAATTCCATTGTTGGCCCCGAATATCGCAGTCAAAAACATTCCTATCACGATCCCCACACTTACGCCGACCCAGAAAGCCAGCCACGCGCTGCACATGACTATCTTCCACCGGCACCGACACGATCAGCAATCTTATCGACCTTGCGGTTGATTTCGCGCAACTCTTCCCGCAGGACCGATCGATCCTCTCGCGTCGTCAGCTTCAATTCGGCAATCTCCGAGTCATGGCGCTGGACAGCGGCTTTCATGTCACTGCCCCATGATAGGATTGACCCCACCAGCGCAATTGTCGTCAAGATATGGGCCACGTTCACTGTGGTATCTATCCGGAAGCGCCGCTGGTCAATCTCTCTGCGGTCGAACTGTACGCGGTCTTCGGGTTCCTGCATGTTGCCCCCTTGTTATGGTTTGGTCAAATCGGTATCGACGCGCGCCAGGTCAGCGGCATCCTTCGCGGCCTCAATCGCTGCCTTGCGGGCGTCGTACCGCTTCAGCGCGGGTTGTTTGCTGCTGTTGATGGAGGCGATGATCTGGCCCATCAGCGCCTTGCTGTACGTAACCTCCACGCCGTTGTCGTCCAACATCGTGAAACTGGCAGCAGGGGAAGGATCGAGCGCGATCTGAAGCCCGCCCATCAGGAATTCGTTTATCTTCTCAGGGCGCGAAATCTTGAACAGGTTGCCGCCGTTGTTGCCCCGGATCGGCAGGGTTTCGAGGCGCTTGCGGTCTGCGTCGAGTTCGGCGATCTTTGTGGCTTTGATTTCAGGAAGTCCGGGCTGCGCTGCGGCAATGTCGGCCAACTCTTTCGCTGTGTATGCCACAACGGACGTTTGACCGGTCGCTAGGTCAACTACTATCTTTGACATTTGGATTTCCTTACTCGTAAAGGATGTTGATAGTCCCGGCGTCGAATGTATCTGTGCCGTTTATCGTTGTGAGCCTGATTTGCGTCAACACACCAGACAGCGCTTTTGATCCACCGCCGCAACCCGAAATTGCGCTGCTAGACCATCCGCTGCTTTGAGCAGACGCCCATAGATTTGATGCGGCGTCCAGAAGGCTTAGAACTATGCAACCATGCTGCACGTTTGCAGCCGCACCACTTAGGAGACCAAAGCCAGTTGTGAAATTAGCCACCACTCCAGTTGCGGCGTTCTGCGTTAGGCCAAAAGCGCCAAGGTATCCGGTGGTTTCTATCCCGCCAGAGTCGCCTAGCTGAACGATGTAGTTTGATGTGCCATTTGTGCTTAAACCGCTGAACATAAGGGTTATGCGCTTAGTCCCTGCCGGAATCCCGGTGAAATCAATCGACGTACCGGAGGTTGATGCGACCGCAGTTCCCGCCTTCAGTAATTGGATTGCCGCGATTTCAGTAGCGATATAAGCCACAACCGACTGCTGGCTGGGCAATGCAGTGGCGGAGTTGGACGCCATGTTGTCTTCGTCCTTGAAGTCCAGTTCTCCAAGGGTGTTGAGCGCGGTTGCGTATGGAATTTTGTTGGCGGCGGTCAGGGCCGATGCAAGCGCGGTCAGAGTGGCATCAAGCGGCTGAACACTCCGACCGCCGACGATCTGAAACCGCGTTCCATCGTATTCAACGCACACCACAGCGCCGGATGCGATTTCACCCGCAGCCAGTGCGGTTGTGCCTTCCTTGGTAACAGCCTTAGCGCCAAGGCTGTTGATATTCAGCGTGACAGCGCCGGTATTCGCACCAGCAGAGACGAAGGTGAAAAACTGCCCGGCAGCGTATGCAGTAATCGCCGGAGCACACGTCGCGGTGATTGTGTCCGCACCCGAGACAGAGGCCAGGGTAACATAGCCGCCGTCCTGAATCTGGCTGACCTTGGCGTATTGGGTGCGTGCGGTGGCATCAGCCACGCCGGTATGCGCGTATCCGCCCATTGGTAAATTAGCGGTCGGCGTGGTTTGCCCGTCCTTCGTGAGGCAGTTTGTCAGGCCGCTTGCCAAGTCTGAATTGGTGTTGTTGTGAACCGTGCTGCTGATGGTCGTGCCTGTAGTTACCGGGTTGCCTGAAGGCAGGGCAAATGTTCCTGATCCATTAAACGGTGGCATAGCGTGCTATCCTTTTGACAAAAAAAAACCCGCACAAGGCGGGCTTAGGGAGTGATATGTCCTACTGGTGGCTAGGTCTTGCGCTCAAGCCCTTCGGGGCTTTCGTGCTTTTACTGATGGCATGGCCTGTAAAGGTCTTGGTTCAGCGCAAAATGAAGGACGGCAAGCTCAAGCGACTATTACTCCGTCGCATTAACTGAAGCGGGCAGCGATAGTGCCGTCCCCTGCCCCAAAGTCTGCATGGCCTGCATAAAGCGCGTTGGATCGGTTTTCGCCATCTGCATTGCCTGTGCTGCCGCCTGCGGGTCTTTGAAGACTTCCGCCAGCGTATCGCGCAACGCATCGTCGTTCTTGGTGTAAAGCACATCACCCAAGGTGCGCAGCCAGCCTCCGGGGACGCGCCCGATGCTCTGCATCCAGTTCGGCACGCCCGCCTGATTCATCAAGTGGGACATGGCCATCTTCTGCACCGTGTCAGACCCCACGCCACGCCCTGCCGATTCAGCGCCTTTCAGCACGCGCAGGTCGGACGCCACGCCTTGCAGGGCGGCCATCTGTTCCGGGGTCATGATGTTTTCCAGCTTTGCGCCTTTCATCCCGGTCACTGAGCGGGCCAACTGATCGCCGTTCCGCAGCGCGTTGGCGTAGGCGTCTGCACGCGACTTGAACGGCACCGCACCGTTATCCGCCAAGGCGGGGACGAAACGCTTGTAAAGTTCCTCGCCTACGTCCATCTGGTTGATGGGCCGCGACAGATCGGCAAACGTGGTGCGCGCCTGACCATACTCGGGGATACGGCTTTCAAGCCAGTTCAGGAAGTCGGACTTAGCGGTCAGTTGTGAACCGGCGATGCGATTGCCGATGCCCTGGCTGCCTTCGGTCAGCGCCTTGTCAATCCCCATCTTGAGATCGTGCAGACCTTGACCGGAGTAAACGTCAGGCGTAGCCGCGCCCATAATTGGATTGCCCTGGGCGTCGAGCACCCCAACGGGTGACGCGGGTTTACCCTTCATCAACTGGAACGCCCGCCCTTCATCTGCGGCGATGCCTTGCGCCTGCTTCAAACCTGCGGCGACGGTCGGGCGCTGGAGCAAGGCGGCGAGTTCCGCATCGCCCGGCACGGCGGCTTTCTTGGCCTGTGCGTAGAGCGCCTCCGTAGCCTGCTCGCGGGCGTCAATGGCAGCCTGACGGGCTTCCGGGCTTCCGGCCACGCCACGCAATGCGCGAACAAGTGCGGCGGTCTGGTCATCCTTGATCGACTGGAAGCCGCCCGGATCGACTGCCGAGGCGGCACGTTCGAGCGAAGCAATCCCCGCGTCTCCCGATGCCTGTCCGGTCGTAAGATTGACGCCAGGCGTTGCCGCTTTGCGCTGCAAAAGGTTAGCGAGCGCCCGCTCTCTGTCGCCTGCGGCGCGGTTCAGGGTGCCGCCTACGATGCGCTGTTTTCCCGCTTCGGTGAATGGATCGACCAAAGCCGCTTTGCCGACGCGATATGCGCGGGCCGCTGCGGGCAGCGCACCCCCTGCTACCCCGCCAATGGCCGCATTGCCGCCACGGCTATCACCCTCGGCAACAGGCATGGCCGCCCCCGTCAGTGCGCCAATCGTTGCACCGCCAGCAATCGTGTTTGCGCCGGGAATCAAGGCCAAAGGCGCAAATGAGGCAATGTTGCCCAGCACGTTACCCGTCACGCCTGCTCCGGTTTTCATGAGCGGCGCATCGAGTCTGCGCACTTCCTCAATATCGGCTTTTGTGGGTGCCCATGATGGGCGATCCATCCCCACGCCTTCCGCAACGTCGCCGGCCAACTGGCCCACGCCGCGCCCGGTGTCGACAAAAGCCTTGCCAATACCGGCAAGCAGCTTTTCGGAAGTGGTCATGCCTTCGGTCGGATCGAACTGTTTGGGGTCAACCGGGGCGGGTTTGCGTCCATATTTCTGCTGGATCGCTGACTTGATTTCGTCCTCGGTATAGCCCGCTTCTGAAGCGCGGCGCATGAACGCCTCGATCTTCTTTGCTTCGTCTTGATTAACTGTAACGTTCATAATCAATCCCAAAGGCTATCAAGGGGAGGGCGATTGCCAGCAGGCGTTTCTTTATACGTTTGGTTATACGCAGCGCGAGCACGCTCCAACGCAGCTTTATTGATGGCTTTGACATCGTTGAGCGCCTTAACGAACGATTCCTTGGACTGTGCCTGCTCGACATTAGCCCATGCCGATTGCAGCAGGCTCAATTCGCGCTCGGTGATGCTGCCCAACGCGCCGCCAGTAGGTGATGCGTCACGCATGGCCTGCAGTTCAGCAAAGCCCAGATTGGCCTTGATCGACTCAAGTTTTTTGGACAAGTCGAATGCGGGCGTTCCGGGCACTTTCTGCGCCAGACTGCCGATAAACCCGGTCGTCCAGAATCCAGCCTGATTGATCGCGTCATCAACATTGGATTCGAGGTTTTTAGCCTTGGACTCGAAAGCATTAAGCGCCATGCGCGCCTTCGGTGCCTCTGACTTCTTCTCGACAGCACGCTCTGCACCTTTAACGGCGGTGGTTTGTGCGGCTTTGGTTTCCGGCTTTTGGTCAGGAGACAAGCGAACATCGAACTCCCTTGTCTTACCGCTTCCTGGTTCCAAAATAGTCTTAACATCGCCTTGGTCGATCTGAACAGGCGCGAAGCGGGCTTGCAGGTCGGCAGGGTTCCCCGTCTGAACAAAAGACGCCCAACTTTCTGGCGTGTACTGGCCGGGGTTGTATTTGCCGAAGTTAGCACCTGTCGCCGGCTTTAGATTGCCGTAATTACCGCTTTTCTGGAACTCAGCGAGGCTTTCCGGCGTGTAGTAATGAGGCATAACCGCGCCGAATTGATCGCGCGGAGTTTGCGATGCTCGTTTCAACTGCGCTTGCATCGCAAACTGCTGCCACATGGGGCTGCGCGACTGCAAAGCGATTTCCAGCGCCTTGTTCGGGTCGCCTGCCTGCCCCGGCGTCACGGTTTGCAGGTTGCCCAAGTCCTCGCCGAACGGGTTGTCGGCCTCATACGCGGTCTGTTGCTCAGGCGTACCGCGCAATGCCTGCGCATACTTGGCGGCGGTGTCGGTGAAGTCGGTACGCTGCTGCTCGCCGTAGGCTTTGGCCGCTTCTGCCGCGTCCCGCTCCATCTTGCCGGAACCATAGGCCGACAGCATCTTGGCAAGCCCCTGCGTCCAGCTCGGGGCGACATAATGGCCGCTGACCATCTGCCCCTGCATCGGTTCTTCTGACTGGCGGCGCAGGGCTTCGGCGTAGCGGGTTTTGCGCGCAATCTCCATCTGCTCGGGCGTCATGCCGAGCATGTTCTGCATGTTCATTTGCGACATGACGATTCCTTACCTGAACAGCCACGGCGAACCGAGCGCCGCCCCACCAAGCGAAAACAGTCCGCCCATCAGCCCGCCCTGTTGTGCCGCTTTGGCGTTATAAGCGCCCAAATCCGCCTGATACTGGCTGTTGGCAGCGCCCAGCAAGTCCGGGCCGGGAGCGAAGCCCTGCTGCGGCGCATTGACGAACTGCGGGCCTTGCACCTGATTGCCAGTCCGCAAGGCATTGACCACGTTCAGCGGGCGATCCTGCATGTACGCCTGCTCCTGCATCCCCTGCTGACGCGCGGTCAGGCCGGTATTGATGCCCTGCAAGGCGGCCTGCGTCATCAGGTCGTTTTCCTGCTGGCCCTGGTCGGTCATGGCGTTATTCCACGCTTCCGAGCCGCGGGTAATGCCCTGATTGGCGAGTTGGTTTTCCAGTTGGCCGCGACGGCGTTCAAGCTGCGGCGTCAGGCGGGAGAAAATCGCATCCTGCACGCTCTGCCCCTGAATGGGCATTTGCGCAAGTTTGGATTCATCGATGGTGGGATTGGCGAGCAGGTCGTCCACCTTGCCAAGCCCCTGCTGTGCGGTATTCAGCAAGCCCTTGGACAGATCGACGTTGCCCTGATAAATCTGCTGCTGGTCGGGGCTATATTGCTGGGTCGCAGTCCATGTCGGATTACCGGATGGGTCTTGCCCGGTAATGGCGTAGGTCAGCGATCCTTCCGGCGTGACTTGGTTTACCCGGTTGGCGGCGGTTTGCGTGAGAATCGCTTCTTTGTTGCCCGCTGCGGTCTGCTGGGCAGCGGCGGCGTAATCAGGCGGCGGGGGCGCTTTGGGTTTGGAAATTTTCTAATCCTCCTGCACTATGGGTAAATGGTTTTACCCATAGAATACGATATGAATGAAAAGGAAATAAAGAGCCTAACTAAGAGGTTCTTCACAAAAGTCATTAAGCGCGATGGATGCTGGGAATGGACGGCACACAAGCATCGCTTTGGTTACGGAATGATCCGACTAGGGAACATCAATATGCCAAAAACCACTGCACACCGAGCCTCTTGGATAATCCATTACGGAGAGATACCAGACGGATTGCACGTACTTCACAAGTGCGACAACGCTGAATGCACAAACCCAGAACATCTTTTTTTGGGAACTAATTTAGAAAACATCCTAGACCGAGTATCAAAGGACAGAAGTTATTCCCCACTAACGAAAGAGCAAAAAATAGCGGTAAAACAGTTGCGCGAATCTGGGTGTTCGTTACGCTCTTTGGCTAGAGAATTCAACGTTGACAGAAAAGCCATAAAACGCGCTTCTAAAAAGCGCTAGGCTGCTCATACTTCACCTTTAAATTTAGCCATCTACATTGATCGCGGAACATGCGGTACACCAGCACGTCGCCATCAGGGGCCGCGTCTTTGAGGGTCGCCTCCAGCTCAAAGCCCAAGTGTTCATCAAACTTTCTCGCGTCACGATTGGACGCCGGTACAAGGCCGGTAATGCGCCTGACCTTCAATTGCTCGAACGGATACCAAAAACAGAAATGCAGGAATTCGCGTGTCAGCCATCGCCTGCCGGGCTTGGCCGCAACGTGCATGTTGATTGATGCCCCGTTGTAGTAATCAAACAGCACCCCGGCGATCAGTTCGCCTTCATCCTCAAGCCCGATGGCGGTGTAATTCGCAAACCCACTCACATCCAGCGCATCACCCACAAACGCCGCGATCCGCTCCGGCTGGTCGGTGATGATCCGCTTCAACCAATCCCCCCGCCGACCTCATACACGTACACGGTCGAGGCCCATCGGATGTTGACGCCACGGGACGACGTGACAAGGTGCAATGACGCCACGTTGCCGATGCCGCCGATGGTCTGCCAGTCCTTCTTGATCGAGTACGATCCGCCCCATACCGACGCATCCCATGTCGCGGAATCCCAGGTCGCCGCAACGGTTGCCGTGAACGTCGGCGCTCCAACTGGAGCACTGGTGTCGTAATCCGTATTGATGCCGAGCAATACGCCGGGATTTCCATCGGTGGAAATGATCGGCTTCGCCATCTTGAAGTGCTTGATGTTGCCGCGATTGCCAAACGCAGAGAACGCCGGCAGGACTTCGCCGTCGATGTTGGCATTGAAGTCGCTGTTGCCGTTCCACGCCTTGCACACCTTGCCGGCCGTGCCGTAATAGATTTCGTCGTCGAACAGTTCCCAGCACGTCGCATCCCAGCCCTCGAACCAGCACCATGAGCCGGTGATGGTGTTCATCACGTACTGCTGGCTTTCCGTCGCGCTGGTCGGCACGTTGAGGATCAGCATGTTTTCGACCGGATACGGCAGGATTTGCCAGCCGAAATTGCTGCTGTAAAGGCTGGTCGCCTCGCTCACGGCCTGCTGAATCTTGTCAGTCAGGGCAGACTTGGTGTTGACGCGGCTGCTCATCAAGGCACTGGAAAACGGCAGTAATCCATCCTGCGACACAATCAGCAAATCCCCGCCGAACTTCACCAGACAGCGCCGCCCGATGGGGTTGCCGATGTGCCACACGCCCACAAGCGCCCAGGTATTCGCGCTGCTGGGGTCGGTGCCTTTGTAGACTGCCACCTCGCCTTCCGAGGTCACGAAAACGGCGTGATCGTCCAAGCCCTCGCCAGCATCCAGCGACCACGTACCCATCGCCATCAGGTAGCCGCCGCGCTTGAAGATTGGGCGGAAGTCGAACGAGGCCGCTGCCCCGGCGATGGAGTCAGTCGGCAGATACCACGCGAGCAGGGAGTCTTTCTGCACCCCCCACACCCGGCGCTTGTGGATGTTGAGGTGAATCCAGGTCGCGGTATCAACCCCCGTCACCGTGTAGGTGCCGCCGCCGTCCACGTCCCACGCCGAGCCGGTGTAGTAGCGCATCTTGTCAGCGCCGTTCACCGCCAGCAGGAACGCCCCGCCTGTGGTCGAGAAGTTCACATGCTGGAAGCGGGCATTGGTCAGCGCCGTTACAGCAGAAGCCGGGGGCGTGCCGTCGGTGTCGCTGTTTGTCACGTCCACGATTTCGGCAGTCGCGCCCACGTCCACCACGGCGAACAGCTTGGACGCTGTAGCCGACTGATAGCCCATCAGGGTTTCAACCGTGTCGCCCGTGAAGCCCGTCACCCAATCGATCACGCCCTGACGGAGCATCACGTCCGATGCGGTCGGGAAGTAGTTTTTGCAGATGACCGCATCCGTTTCGGCCATGTCGGCGATGTTGTCGCGCTTGTTCCAGCCGCCCGTAGGCGCGGGAATGCTCGCGGTTTTGGCGACGGGGCGGCGTTGCTTGACCAGCATCAGACGTTCCAGCTACCGGACGGCACAGCCACAGCCGGGAGAATGTCATAGCGGTTGTCGGCGAGATTGATCCAGTCCTTCGACCCGTCGCGGGCAATGGCGTCGAGCACCCGGCGTTCGTACTTTTCCAGATCGGCGGTGTAGTCGAAGCCCTTGGCCGCTTTCCAGCGCCAGATCAGGCCAAGCGTCAGCAAACGCTCGTCGAGCAGGCCCACATCGGCATCATTGGCAAAGGCTGCGCGCTCGGTCGCCCCGGTCGAGTCCACGCACCAATAGCGGCTGATGTACTCGAAATAACACGATTGCCCCGCCGCAGGCTCGGGAATGAACAGGAGGTCATCGCCACGGATGCGGAACTGATTGAACGGGCCTTGAAACGCCATCGCCTTGCGCTGCTGCCAGCGTTGGCGGGTCAGCGGGCCATACACGGGCCGGCGCAAATCCCGGTTCCAGATGGTATCGTTGATGATGTAATCGAGGCCGGGCGCAATGGTCGTAATAGCCCCCTGCACCTCCGCTGCAACCGTGGTGAAGCTCGTTTCCTTGGTGATCGCCTGCCATACGTGCCGCGTTGCCAGCGCCTCGCCTTCCTCGTTCAGCAGCGCGACCATTTGGATGATTTGCGCATCCGTATTGCCGATGGCCGCGTTAGGCGAGGTCAGGCCGACCCGTTGGCAGGCGGTTTGAACGATGGTCAGGCAGGTCATTTGGCGGCTTCCTGAAGTTTCGGCTTGCGGCCACGGCGCGGGGCGTCCTCGCCCGCTTCAAAGGCGTTCATGCGCTTTTCCAGCGCGGCGATCACGTCGTCACGCTTTTGCAGTTCGCGCTTCAGGTGGGCCACTTCCTCGGCCACCTTGCCGCCATCCTGTGCGGCTTCCAGATAGGCGCGGCACTTGTCGCGGAACATGCGCGCACCCATGCCGGCAGCTTTCAGCGTGTCCTCGGTCATCGAGGCGGCAGCTTCCACGCTGTAGATGTGAAGCTGGGCGTAGTTCTCGGCCTCGGCAGGGGTCACAAACGGCACGTTGCGCAGCGCGGTTTCCCCTTCCGGCACGTTGCCGTCGATGCCGTTCTTCCAGTTCTCGTAAGCGCGGTAGAAGCCGTCCACCCACTCAGGCGGATAGGCCGTCCGACGCCCCTGGTACAAATCTTCCTTGATCTGCGCCAGCCACTTTTCGGCGTTCTTCACCGTCCAATCCTTACCGGGCGGCTGTGCGATGTTGACGATGTTCACGTCGCGGAAGATGGCGCGGCCTGCCTCAAGGCTGGCGGCCTGATCCTGAATCGACTGGCGCTCGAATCGAACGATGGGGGGGCGTGCTTCCTGAATGCCGATCATTTTTGCTTGCTCCTGTAAAGGGATTGGGGTCTTTGTTGGCGGCTCTGTTTGGAGCGGCCAAAAAAAACCCCGCCGAAGCGGGGAACAGTCCTACAGGCAGGATGTTTAGAGGGTGCGGCCAACCTTCGGCCAGTTGATGAAGGCGGCAGCCGTGGTGGCACTGCCCGCAGCGGCGTCCAGCACGATGCCGTCGATGACTTCCGCGCCTACGGTGGCGTCGTCGTCCAGCTTGCCAGCGGTGGCGGTGGTGTTGAGGATGGTGTACACCGCAGCCGCGCCAGCGGTTTCGATGTTGCCCGCGCCGAAGATTTGCAGCCAGCCATAGCCGGATGCAGCAATCGCAGCACGCGCAACACCCGCCAGCTTGCCAGCGCCCGTACCAGGCGCGGAAGTGGTAATCGAAGCCATGATTGCGGTAAACGCCGAGCCGTCAACAAGGGCGATATAACCATCGCCCGTAATCGCTGCACCGGAATCCTGAACGTAGATATAGCCCTTTGGGCCTGCGCTCGTCATGTTCCAGCCGATAGTGCCGGGGGTGAACTCCGGGCCTTGGCCGCTGGTGCGGACGTTGGTGGGGTCGATGCCAGAAATATACATTTTGTGTCCTTTCAAAAGGGAAGTTTGGTTAAGGATTCCGTCGCTTCATTTGCTTCACAGGTGTCTTTAGCGCCCTCTCTGCATCCCAGCCTTTGCGAATGCGCGAATATGCGGTTTTGTCATTGATGCCAAACGTCCTGCACCAATCCTGCAACACCATGCGAACACCATCAATTTCAACAAACATGTTGCTCTTTAGGTTTCGATTCTGCTCGGCATACGTAGCCCATCGGCAGTTTCCGGGTTCATAACCCCTGGTGCCGTCAATCCGGTCTATCGTGTGCCTCGGTGTTGGCGCAGGCCCCATATCCTCCCTGAATGCCTCGTATGACTTCCAGCGTTCGCAGACTGTTACGCCTGCCGCGCCATATTCTTCATACGCTGAATTTTTGGGATTCTCGCAGCGCTGCCGCATGGTCTGCCACGTCCGATATTCCTTTGTCCGTGATTGGCCGTGCTTGTACATCTTCTCTGCGATGAAGCACCCACAGGATTTGAACTTCTCGCGTCTGAGGTCTTGCCCGTAAGCAATACACATCCGACCGCAATCACACCGGCAATGCCAACGTGCGTTCGTGTCCTTGGCGCTTTTGTTTGGTGCCCTACCTACTACTAACAGCCTTGTGAATCGTTGCCCAACTAAGTCGATGATACGCATATGGCCCTCCTTGAATGGAGGCCATATGATACAACAGAATCCTTGTTAATTTACTTACGAGTGCATTACGCCCAAACGCGCTCTATTACTACAAGTCAGGTTCGCTTGCGTTAAGATGGGGACTACGATGCCGTCTTGGTTGACCGACTTCAACTCCGGCATGATTTCCATCCACGCATCCTTGTGGGCGACCAGTTCAAGGAAGTCGGTGTTGATGAAGTAGGCGTGCGATGCGGGCATACCCGAATCGCTGGAGTCATAGACCACATCGGCGGTCTTGTACTTCAGCGAGACGATACCGGCCTGCGCCGAATCCGCCGAGGCGTAACGCTTGATGCTGGTCTGCGAGTTTTCGAAGTACGAGAAGTACACCGAATCCATAACGATCAGGTCGGGCGTGTCCATGCCTCGGGTACAGGCCAGCCACAGCGGCAGCATCATCGAGTTTTCGATAGTGGTGGCCGAAGGGGTGACGCTGCCAACCGACGCATCAAACACCTGGTTGCGCCAGAAAGCGAAGGTCGAGGCGTTAATGCCGCCGACCGTGCCCACGCCGTACTGCACCGAACCGGAGCCGTCAGCGATGATGTGTTGCAGGCCGCCCATCTGGTTGGTGGCGGTGCCGGCGGAATAAAGGTCTTCCGACAGGCCGTTCGCCATCGTGCGCTGGGCGTTCTTGATCTTCGCCTTGACGAAGTTGATGATGCGGTTTTCGCCCGAGTTGGTTCGGATTTCGAGGCCGGATGCGGCGACGTTGACCGCGACCTGACGCCACGGGTATTCGGCCGCACTCAGCACGTCCGATGCCTGGATGTTCAGCACATCGAAGCCGGAATAGCGTTGGTCAAATTTGTTACTTTCTGGTATGCTGTACTAGTGCATATCAGACGGCTAAATCATTTCTGTTTAGCTCTGCATGTTCCCATGCAGTTCAGACTATATCTCCGCTTTCGCGGGTGGCCCTTAGTCGTTACACACGCCCAGAGGTTGACTTCCTCTTGCTTGGCTCGGGGTTACCCTTCCGCGTCTTTCGACCGGGCATCGGGCTTTCTCCGAATTCGCCACCATCCCATCTACCACTAGGAGGCACAAATGGACATTTGCTATGCGGCTGGATTTTTCGATGGTGAAGGGTGTATCCGTATTGACCGCTTGATCATTCCTAAGTCTGAAAAGCGTCCATCCGGCTACATGCGCTATCAATTGAAGGTTTCGCTTTCTCAAGCAAACCCGGCACCGCTTTTTCTGTTTAAGGAAAAATTCGGCGGATCATTGTGTAGCGACAGTTATGCAAAGAATGTTCGTACAAATTCGCGCATCCGCAACCAGTGGGTTGCGTGGTCACGATTTGCATACGATTTCCTTGTCACCGTTCGTCCTCATCTGATTGTCAAGGCAGAAGAGGCCGATCTAGCCATTTCATTGTTTGATGAAATGGACTCTAACCGCACTTGGTTCCGTCAACATCGAGGGAACCCACCAAACAAGGTTGAAATTCTCGCTTCGCGCGATGAAATATTCGACCGTCTGGCTTTGCTAAAACGTCGTGAGTATTCTCCTGTTGGTAGTGGCCCTATGTCTGTTTAATGAATCGTGACAGACGTCAAGGTGCTATTCTCCGCGTAGTCGATGGGGGTGACAATCGACAGGCCGCCGTCTTCCATGCGGATGCGGCCTTTGGCCGACAGCTTGCGGAACATCGCGTTGTGGTTGGAAACCGCATCGGCCACTTCGGCCTTGTGATTGCGGTAGGTGGTCGTCACCAGTTCGGTGAACGTGGTAAACAGCGAGGATTGACCGGGAGAGGCCATAGTAGTGCTCCTTTAAGGTTAGAAAAGCCCCAGCCTTTGGGCCGTGGCTCTGATCGTGTCGTCCATCGTGCCAGTCGGTGCGCCTGCCGGTACGCTGCCCCTGCGGGGTACGTTGACGGCGTTTGCCTTCTTGGCTTCCTGTGCCTTACGTTCCGCTTCAACCTTGGCGGCGACCTCGGCTTGCTGTTTGGCAAGCATGGCGGCGCGGGTTTGCGGATTGGCCCAAACGGCCTGTTCGTAGGCGTCCGATAGGTCTTTGGCACGACCAGCCTGTAAAAGCGCGGCCATATCCTCACGGACTTGCTCGAAGTGCTCGCGGCCCTCGGCGAACTTGGCAATCTCGCTGTTAAGCGTGCCCTGCTCGCGCTCCTGCTGCGTGCGTTGAAAATCGTTGATGATCCCCCTCAGTTGATTCAACTCGGACTGAAGGGCGTGAACCTGCGGGTCGGGTGCGGGGGTCGCCTGCACCTGGCCAATGTCGATGCCGTACTGATACGCCAGTGACGCCAGCGCGTGCGCCTTCTGCTCGGGGGAGCCGTAGCGCAAGGTGTTGTCCGCCTCAAGCAGCTTGCCGACCGCGACTTCGTGCGACACGCCCAATTGCTGCAGCGTGTGCTCGTAGGGCTGGAACGCCTGCGCGATCTTCTGCGCGAACTGCGCAGCCCCACGGTACTGCTCCAGCCCCTTGTGCATTTCCTCGGAGCGGCGCAGCAAAGCCTGCTGCAATACCGGGCTGGCCTTGGCCCATTCCGCCGCTTCTTCCTTGCGCAGCCCCAACCGCTGCACCTCGGGCGATAAGACGGGTTCCTCGACCGGCTCGATAGGCTGGTCGGTGGCCTGTTGTGTTTCTTCCTGCTGCTTGGCCGCGAACCGGCCTTTTTCGTCCCGCAGCCGTTCGGCCTGTTCTTCCGGCGTTTCTTCCGGCTCGTCGATTTCGGGTTCGCGGGCGTTGATTTCCGCCAGCGTTGCGCGGATGGTGTCGTCCATGCTCGGTGCATCGTCGTGGGTATCCACGATCTGCTCGTCAGCCATTGGTAATGCTCCTAAAGTCTTCACGGGCGACCAACCCCATGCCAGCGCCTCGCGGCGTTTGGTTAGCTAGTGATTCTGGTCAGGAATTCGTTAAAAAGCCGCCCTATTCGGCGGCTGGGTGGTTATTGGGTCAGTACCCTGCCCAATCCTCGTTTCCGCAAACCAATTCCGGCATGGTCACAGACTCCATCGTCCCGGCGTCGATCTGCGTTTTGATGGCGGCAGCAATCGTCTCCAAATCACTAACCCTGATACCGATGCTACTCATCGAGCCGTCAGCGGTCGAGCTTGGTTGTACGCGGTGGAGCATCAGGAAGGCATCGCCGCCATACGTTGCCATATTGCTAATGGCCGTGGTGATATTGGTAATGTTAGTGGCTTCGGCGGCAGTCGTTCCAGCCCATGAGTGGCCGATGATCGGCAAGGCGAGCCGGTTATATTTGCTTGCCGCATCGAATTGCACCCCTCCCGTGTAAATCGTGGAGGTTGCGATGGGTGAAACCCCACGTCCGAGGGTAAACCCGGCAGCGATGGCAGCATCCAGCAGGGTCGTATCGTTCACCGACTGCTGGAACGTTCCTTGCGGCCATACATAGCAATTGGCCGCACGATCAACCAACAGGTGATTGTCTGCCAGAAATTGGCGGTTCAGCTTCATGTCAGCAATGGCATCAGCCACCGGGTCGGTGCTTCCGGGGTAGGCGGTAAACAGGTTGCCCGCGCCGGAGGCCGGATAGGGGCCATGCGCAACACAGGCATTACCGGAATCGACAAATGCACGAAGCTGGCGCAGCTTGGAATAGGTGCTGGTTGTGTCCTGTGCCGAAGCGATCACCGATAGCGTCTGCTTGATGCCTCGCGATGCAAACGACTCATAACCAAGCTTGAACATGCTGTCATAGCCATCATCCCACGTCACACAGACGCGAGATTTACGCGGAGCGGCGATGCCTACCGCATAGATATAAACGGTTGCCGAAGTGCCTGCAAGCGGCTCGACACGCAGCTTGCACTGACCTATTTTGCCGGGGTAGGTTGGAGTTCCAAAGTTGCTTTGCTTAGGCTTGGCAAACCAGTACGTGTTTGCCCCGCCTTGTTCAATGTAGGAGTTTTGAGGCGCTGTTTGACCATATTGAATCTGAGTGACACCGCCCTTTGCGTAGCTCGAATCGTTCTGACTCCAATACCACGAGACGTAATCCAAGTTACCCTGCGTTCGTGATCCGTGCATAGATACATAGGCATCACCAAAGTAGGAAGCGTCAACCAAGCCGGGAAATGAAACCTGTCCCGCTGTGCCTACAGCGGTCACAATTTTGATCGCAGGCAATCCGTTGGGGCCGGTTTCAAGCGTGACAGTGGGTGCACCGGATACGATTGTCACATCGGATAGGGCCAGTGTTTTGCCGATGGATGGGGACGGGATTTTGCTGACAATTTTCCGCCCCAGATGGACTGGGAAGCCATCCGCCCCCACCAGCACCGTGTTGCCGGAGGCGTCGGTGGAAAGCTTGGCCGGTAGTTGGCCCTCATTCAGCACCACATTAATGGCACTCTGCCCAAATTGCATACTGGTTGTTGCCATCCTTAACCCCTAGTCAGTTCCCGGCGCTTCTTCGGGTCCATCTGATAAAACGAACGTGCGACCGCCTCATGCAGCCGCGCATCTCTCTTTTGTTCCTGGTATTGCTTCTGCCGTGCGGCTTCCTGCTTCTCGACAGCCAGCCCTTCCCACGGCCTTGAATTGGTGCGCGCCATGTCTTCGCGGCGTTCCTTGCGGCTTGTGATGATCTTGCCGCTGGCGGGCGATTCGTAGGCTTCCCACGGCTGTAAATCAAGGATCAGGCCGGGCGCACTCCCGCCTTGCCTTTCGTGATACTCAGGCGCAGCCCATGTAAGCACGCCATCTTCGAACTCGGCCAGCTTGCCGTTCTGACCGTAGATTGCGCGGTATCTAGCCATCGACGGACTCGCTCTTGTTCATTGCCGCAACCATCGCGGCTTCGGTCTTGCCGCCCGCCTGAATCTGCGCGATCTGAATCTTGGTCTGCGCCTCCAGTTCAGCTTGCCAGCGGTCAAACGCCAACTGCTGCTCGGCCAGCATCATTTCCTGCTGCGCCTTGAACTGCTCAACCTGGCTGGTGATCTGGCCGCGCATCTGTTCGGCCTGCATGTCGGCCTGAATCTTGGCCTGCTCGCTTTGCGCCTGCTGCTGGGCCTGCTGTAGCTGCTGGGTAAGCTGCTGAATCTGCTGCTGGTATTGCTGTTCCTTCTGCTGCGCCTGCGCCGGGTCAATGCCGCCCTGCTCTTGCGGTGCCTGCATCTTGTCGAAAGCATCCTCAACAGCCGAACCCATGCGAGCGCGACGGGTGACGGTCATCACGATTTCCTTCACCGCTTCAATCGGCACCGCCTTGGCCTGCACCGCGGGGCCGATGCCCTGCACAAAGCCCACGATGCCCTCCAGCACTTCGCGCATACCGTGCATGTCGGACTCGATGCTCGCGGCGACGGTGGAATCCGTCTCCACGTCGATGCGGTAGGTGCGGCCAAGGTCGGAGCGGAGCACTTGCATCACAGATTCCCAGGTGATCGCGTTCGGATCGACCTGCTGGCCCTGCTGCTGCGCCAGCATGATCTGCTCTTGGGTGGGCAGGTTCACCAGCGTCATCTGCTGCAGCGTGGATTGATCGAACTTCTCGGCGATGATCTCGGCCTTGATGCGCAGGATGTCGCGTAGGTAGCGGGCCACGTCCTGCTGCATCCGCTTGATACGGAGGCTCCCCCATTGGCTCTTGATCTGCTGGGCGGTGGCGGTTTCGTTGGGGTTGGACGCCCCCCGCAGGATGTCGCCCATGCCGGTGATTTCGTAAATGGTCTGCTTCACCGCATCGCGTTGCAGGTAAAGCTGCTGCAACACCTGAGCGCCCGCCTTCACCAGCGCCTCGGTCGTCCAGATAGCCTTGTCCAGCCCGCCCCGCTCGATCAATGCGGTGACGTTCTGCGCCGGGATCATATCGTTATCGTTGCCACGCATGACCTCGGACAGTTCCGAGATGGTGGCGTCATACACGCCGCGCAGCTTGAGCGCGTCAACCAGCTTGTTGATGCGGGTGCTGATCCGGTTCAGTTCTTCGGCCTGCTCCTTGTATTGCTCGTACAGGCAAACAGGCGTTAGGCTGTCCACGTCGGCCACGGCGTAGATCGGGCGCGGGTTGGGGAAAAAGCCCTGCAGCCCGAGCGGGTCGTCTACCACCTTCAGCGGCCCGGCCTTGTAGCTGGCGTTGATGAACAGAACTTGCCGTTCGTCCTTATCCCAAATCTCCCACACTTCCGCCGTCTTGAACGCTTCGGCCTCGTGCTCGGCCATCTTGTTCAGGTCGTCGTCATTGGTGGCGTCAAGCTGGATGGCCTTGCCGATTTCGTCGCCAAACTTCTTGCACAGGTCTTCCCGGCTCATGCGGTGGCGGAAAGCCTCCCAGCACACATCCTCCCAACGCTTTCCGGGGCCAAAACGAAAGTCGTCCCATTGCACATGCTCGGCAACGGTCTGTTCCCACTCCAGCTCTTCGGTGACGCCCTCGAACGCTTCATGCTCGGGGTCTTCGGCGTCTTCGTCGTGGTACTCAGGATCAAGCCCCACCTGCTTCATGCTCGGCACGTAGCGCACGCGGCTGATACCGCGACCCACCAAAAGCATGTCCAGCACATCAGCACGGGCGAGGCTGTCGAAATCGTAAGTGTCGATGCTGAACTCAATCGCCCGGCTCACCACCTCGGACACCACCTTGCCGAGCTTGTCGCCATCCTTGTATCGGCGGCGCACGTCAGGCTTGGGCGGCGTGCTGTAGATCGCCGGGAGCATGGTTTCCGTATTGCTCCACAGGATATTGAAGCTGTTTTTCTTGACGGATTCGCCCCGGTACAACTCCAGCACGCTCTGTGCGGTCTTGCGCCATTCACGCTCGCGCTTGTCGGCCAGACGCAATTCCAGCAACCAGCGGCGCACCAGGGCGGCGGGGTTGTCCCCAAGCTCGTCCTTGGTTTCCAGCCCCGGCGTGGTGTTGTCGTCGTAATCAGCCATTTATTCCCCAAGGCGCTGCATGGTGCGGCGCTTGATGATTTCAGAGATAGTCAAATCGGTTTCGTAGCGCGGCTTTTCTTTGGCCGGGCTTGGAGGCGCAACTTCTTGCATCACCTGACAACCGTATGAATAGCCGTCGCCATCGTGTGAGGCCCAATCATGCAAAGGCTCACTGGAAAACGTCTTTGTCTGTTCGTTGTATTCGTAAGACCATGAGCGCAAGCCGTGAATGCCGCGCTCACAGTTCGTCTCATGGAACGCAACCTTGGGCGTAAGCTGCCTGGCAGCGTTTACCCGGTCAGCCTTACTTGTCATACGGACAATGCGTACTTTGTCCCACCCAAACTTGAGCGCGAATGTTTCTTCTGCACTACGCTTGGCGGCGAACGACTTGGCTTTAGCGTCGTGCGGCATCCACACCCGTCCTAGCTTCTTCCCTGCTAGCCGTTTTTCGATACGCTCGCACCACTCGTCGGCATCTATACCCCAACCGCCGTCGTAGTCGATGATGTGATAACCACCGACCACCGGCTGCCAAAACCACCATGTAGCCGTGTCCCTGCGGCCAAGGTCGCAGCTAATCTCAATTGGCGCACCATTGGGGTCATACTCGATGCCGTCACTTATCCGGCCTTCTCTTTCGGCCTGAGTAATGGACTTCGCCAGAATCGCGCCAAGGTTGGCTGCATCAAAGGAGCATTCGTATTCCTGCTCAAACTTCGCCAAGCCGTAATCAGCGCCAAATTCAGCCATGTAGGCCAATTTCTCGGCTTCTAACTGCTCGGCGGTAAATACTCCTGTATCAGTCGCCCTCAACACCTGCGCGAACGAACCCGGCGTCTTTTCAGCCGCCTTGAGCGTGGTGTATGCGTGATTCCTGCCGCGTGAAGTTGTAATGAACAACTGCCACCCGCCATTTTCAAGCAGGATCGGGCGGAGGTACGCCCTGGCCGTAGGATTAGCCAAGGCCCACTCGGAGTAAACAATGCCCGCAGGGGCAGAGCCTACAAGTGAGTTAAAGTTGTCAGAGCCAACTACCTGCCACGATGACCCGTTTTTAAACCGGATCATCATTTCGGTGTTGTTGGTGGACTCCCTTAGTTCAAGCGGGAACGCCTCATCTATCCGCAGCGTCCCGGTATGCGGGTTGACAGCCGACCAGATGGCCTTACGGGCTTGTGCGGCTTCTGGCAACATATGCCAGTAGTTCGCCACCCGCTCAAATGCGGCACACGCTGCACGGTGCAAGCAAATCTCATCCTTGCCTGCCCTGCGATGCCAAACCAGCTCAGCGTGCCTGCCTCCGCGCTCCAAGTAATCCCATGCCGGCCTTTGGTAATCGCGTGGCGTCCAGTTATTTGGGAGTCTGATCGTCGGCAAACTTAACCACCTGAACCACCAACGGCCCGCCATCGCCTCCAGTAATGGCTTGCGGTGCCTTTCCGTCTATCCTGTCGCCAAGCTCACGAATAGCCCAAGGCTTACCTTCTTCGGCTTCAGTCAATAGCTTTTCAGCAATCCGCCGCAATCTATCGGCGTCAGATTGGGCAATCGCCCGCTTGATTGTATTTGCCCACAAGCGATTGTTTACGCTTGAGTTTTCGTTTCCTTCGGGTGCTCCTGCCATTCCCTTACAACCGGGTTGCCGGTCGCCTCGTTCATGGTGTCGAAATATCGACGGTTGATTAACTCAGGTTCGCCCGGATGGCTGCAGCAGCCTGGGCTGCGCTTTGGGTTTGGGCGATCTGCGTCCAGCCTGCCTTTTTGGCGGTGCTGTACATGTTTTGGCAGTACACGTCCGTGTAGGTGCCGGCTGCGTTGTTGTGAAACGCGATAACCTGCTCGGGCGCGGTCAGCGCTGCGGTGAGTTGGGCTGCGGTAAAGGCCATGTTGGCTCCTTTAGGGTTTGGTGCGCATTGGTCAGCCGTCTTCATCCGGCCCTTTGGGTAGGGAGGATGTTTAAAGGGTTGGTCGGGAAGACGGCTGGCTAATGGGCAATAAAAAAGCCACCCGGTTTAGGGGGTGGCTGTGTTGGTGTTGGCCTGCGTGTTAGTGCTGGTTGACCTGTTCCGCACCATTGAGGCCGACGCCTGACACGGGATTTTGTGCGCCGTTTAACGGAAAGCCATCCGAGACTGAACCGGAATCGCAACCAACACGGCTGGCGACTGAAACCGCTGTTCTTAGACACGTCTGTAACCGTCGCGGCACCGCCTAAGCCAATCGCCATGCGTGTTGGCCCTTTTTTCAGGGCGAGCAATCCCGCCAAGGAAGCGGGCCGCTCTTTATTTCTATATGCGCCCGGATTTACAGGCTGCTACTTTCGAGTGGTTATACGCATATTAGCAAATTTTGGTGTTTGTCAAACCATTTCGCTAATTTTTTTATTAGCAGCAGGTTCTAATCCATCTTTTGATGCGCGCCCACAGTGTAGGCGGCTGCTCAACCTTGCAAGGTGTGCATATTATTTGTTAGGGGCTATCTGCATTTGCTGCATACCCATACCCACACGTCGTTTACGTCTGCGCGCTCGAACCATGTCCCGCGCGCTTTACCGTCGTTGGATTGCTTGCACTTTGCGCACAAGTGGCTCACGAGATCCCCTCGCGTTCCGTCTGTGTTCTTCTTCCACAACCCGCCGAGGTATTGCCGTTTGCTCTTTGGTGGTGCCCATGCCATATCAAACCCCTTATCTGTAGTAACCAAACCCCTAACACGTCGCTCAACACGGACGCAGGCGATAAAGCCGCCTGCGCCGGTTAGCTAGGCGTTAGAGGGCTTGGCCAGGTGGTTTCGCCCGCTGAAAAATAATTTCAAAAAGTGCTTGCGTTGTTTTGTTTGGTGTGTATAATTCAGTTCATGGATGGCGCATCGCCCTCCACCCGCCCCGGCGGAACCGGGAATCCTGATAGGAGAAACATCATGCGCTACGCACAATCCACCCTCGATAAAATCGCCGCCGCCGAGTCCAATGGCGCAACCATTCACGAAAACGCCAACTGGCGTTTCAATGGTCGCGGGCTCGGGTTCGCCCGCGTCGAGAAATTAGCTCAGACCAACAACCGTTACAACGGCAAACCCAAACGCATCGTCTGGGCCTGCTACAAATGAGCCGCGCCGCCGTGATTGCACAATACGGCGGCCTGTGCGTGCAGCGCACGCGCAGGGGCGAATATTTCGTTCATCAGGCTCCGTATGCCAAGACAGGCGGCGGAACGCCTGTTGCTCGGTTCTCGGAACTCGCCCAGGCGCTCGAATACATCGAGCGGCATGGGGGGCGGTGGCGGCTGCGCGCTGTGCGTCCGCCGCCACCGCCAGTATGGCAATCAGTCATTGCAGCAGCCGGCCTCACCGCCGCCGCTGTCGCAGCCAAATTGAGCGGTGAGCTCGTGCGCTGCCGTGTCAGCAACGGCTACAGCTACGCGGTCGAATTTGACGCCTGGGATGGCGATTCATGGCGTGTTGGCCGTGCGTGGGCACGGCAACATTTTCAGGCCACCGCTCCGGGATTCTGGGAGGCTGCAGTCGCTGCTCACGTCAAATGCAGAGTCAGATGGGCTGCCGCGCCCAACTGGGAGCGCGCCCGCGCTTTGGTCGCCATCTATGGATGAGCGGGCCATTATTCACCTGCGCGTCCCAGCAGCCATGAAAGGCCGCTGGGTGCGTGCCTCGCGGTCGGCTGGCCTACGCCTGACCGACTGGATCGTAAAAATCGTGGAGGCTCACATGGCAGAAAAAATGATTGCTCAAATCGCCATCCCTGGCGATGTCCTGTTCGCCGATCTCAAACTCGCCCGCGACCCAGATGGGCAGGTCTCGTTTGACTGGTCTCCAATTGAGAAAATATGCGCCGCCAGCGGTCTGGACATTGCGCACCTGCGCGACGGCCCGGAGGACAACGTCGCCGCGCTTATTGTCGCCTGGTACGCCGAGCATCTGCGCAACGGCGGCGCACGCGACCCGGTAGAGGATGATCTGATTGCCGAGACTGTCGCCGAGGATGCCGCCGGCCAGCATCACAGCCTGCCTCCTGGGCGTGCATGATGCCGCGTAAAAAATCCTACATCCAGCAATCCGCAGACGAGAGACTGATCTCGCACGAAAAGGCGCATGGACTGACTGCCGCGCTGTCTGGCCGTGGCGGACCGGGGCGCGGCCAGGGCGTCAAAGCTGCCGATGGGGCCACCGGGCTCAAGCGTACTAACATCACCATTGATGCCGAGAGCGCAACCACGCTGCGTGCCTTTGGTGATGGCGATCTGTCGCTTGGTATCCGTCGCGCTGCTGCTCACATCAAATCCTCCTAATCGCCCTCTAACAACCACATCGAGAGGGACGGCCCTAATCGGGCCGCCCCTCATGCGGGCCGTTCGGCACCTTGAACAGCACCGGACGGCTGGGGCACATATCGCCATCTTCCACAATCCACCAAGAGCCGTTCGGCCACTCGCCTTGGTAAATGCAGTCATGCTTGCCCGTGCTGCCTGGCTCCAAAACCTTAAACACGCTGCCATCCTTCGGGCAGTAAACCGCATCGCGCCAGCCAAAGTCCTTGAGCCGTGTGTGTGCATCCATCATCATCCTGATCGCCGCATCTTCATCCGGCATCAGTTCCTTGCGCTTGGCCTCGGCTGCCTCAATCCGCGCCATCAACTCATTGGATTCGCTCTCGTAAAGCGGCTCGTGCCTGAATGTCCCGTCATCGTTGCGGAACGTCTTGTGTCCAACTACCTGTTCTTCCACCGTCATCTCCTATGGTTGCGCCGGTGCCGAACCCGGCGTTCGTGCGGGACCGGCTTTCAGCCGGCCCCACAACTCATGCGTACCGCAGCTTGTTTTTAAGCCCCACCTGAATCCACCCAATCGCCGTATCCGCCCGCTCGTGCAATTCCCGGTAAACCTCCAGCATTTCCCCCCGCTGGCGGATCGGCTCGCGTCCTGTCCCCTGGCAATGCGGGCATTGCTTGTCCGACAGATAGGGCGTTCCATCCTTCACCACGAACTTGACGCCTTTGCATTTGCCGCACACGTCGTTGAGCCATGCCGACAACGCCTGCACCCCTACCCGGCTGGCCTTCTCCGGGTTCAGCGTAGACCCGGCGCGCATCCGGTTGGTCATTGAAACACGCGCCCAGCGGATGAACAGGCTTTTAGCTGCGGCCAGTTCTGCGGCGTCGTTTAGGATTTTGACCCGGAACAGGCTCATGTGGCCGGGGTGCTTGATTGCGGCAAGGCCGGCAGCGCCCAGCACGTCCACGTCGCATCTGTGCTCGTAGTGGCGTAGATCGCCGGAGACTTCGGCTCGGGCCAGCAGGTCGAGTGCGCTCATGGATTCCCCCTAATCGACGTGGCGATGAGTGTTTTTTGGCCATTTGTCATCATTTACCCCTTTGTGGATAACTTTTTTATCGTGTCCGCCAGCATGTCCAGCTCGTCCATTTTCATGATGCGCAGCATGGTTTGATCGCCGTGGACGCCCTTGGGGCCGGTGTGACAGCTCTGGCATAAAGGCACGGCCAACCAATTTGATGCGCGCTGGCTCATGCCCTGGCCTTCGCGGATGTGGTGAACATGCACGGGCGACTCGCCGCACAGGCAGCACGGCAGGCTTGCCACGCGGTCCAGGTGCTGGCGCTCGGCGTTGGTCATGCCGTTACCTCATCACCAAACATCACGCCACGCTCAACGCCGAAGGCGAGGATAAGCTCGATCAGGTCGGACATTTCCGCCTTCGTCGTTCTCCCTGAAGTGTTTGGGGAATTCACGCTTCACCCGTTCGATTGCAGCGTCGACGGCCTTCCGTCGCGCCAGGTTATCTAGGAATGCAGGAGTCGCCGCAGCTTCCTTGAGGATTCGCCTGGCGCGTTCAGGTAGCAGTCCGTCAGTCATTCAATGCTCTCACCTGTTGCAAAATATCGAGTTGCGCTCGACCTGGCAGAATTTTGGGTAAATCCTCATGTTGCCTCCGGCATAACCTGTGCCATTGCCTCAATCTGTTCTGCCGACATGCTCGGCCAGTATTCGCGGGCGATATGCTCGCACATCCGACGGACTGTTGCCTCGAACTCGGACTGGTCCATGCTGGCGTAGCTCAGGCTGCGCGGCACGCGGTAGGTGATCTGCCCGATAACCGGCAGGCGCAGCGGGATTTCGTCGCAACCTACGCCGGCCTCGATCTGGATTCGTTTGAGCGCGGCATGGCCGTCCAGCCCCTCGAACGCCTCGATGTTCTCCGCGACAAGCTGGCCGAGCCGGTGCGCAAGGCGGTGGAAACCCGGATGGCGCGGCTTTCTGAGATCCGCCAGCAGGACGTCGCCCACCCGGTAACCGCGCTCCTTGAGGCGCTTGGTCGTGTAGCCGTCGCCCGGGATCAGCGCCCCCTTGGCGACGGTCAGCAGCAGGCGCTCGGGTTTGCGGGACTTCACGCCGCGCCTTCCTCCGCGTCGCCAACAAGGCTCAAGTGAACCTGCCCAGCGGCGGTGAAACCGATCAGCGGCTTGTCGACACCGCCGCGCAAAACGGCCTGCGCTGCGGTCGGGTTTCCGATCAGAGTCGGCGGGTCGGCCTGATAACCGTTCTGCCTGTTCTGCATGCCGCAAATGCCGACAAGCATTGGCGGATAGTCTGGCGTCTCGCCGCGAGCCTTGAACCCGCGGTAGCGGTTCTCGAACTCCTTTGCCACGAACGGCCATTCGTCCTCGGTCTTCGTGCCGAGCGCAACCCAGCCGCCCATATCGTGCAGCACGCGATGAATCAGCGGGTCGTCGAACACAACATCGCGGTAGGTTCCAAGGTGGCGAACAGCCTGATCGACCTTGGCCCACGCACGCAGCGCGGCGTCCTGCGTCGTGCCGCCGAGCATCTTGGCGATGTCGGCGATCTTCGGCATGAACTGCCCGCTGTCAGGATTGGCGACGTGGCGGTTCAGCGCGTCACGCACCGCCGCGAGGTCGTAGTGCCGCAGCCCCTGCCAGTACATGCCGATCAGACCGTCGCTCACGTCGCGGCCGTAGTATTCGCCCAGGCTGGCCATCATCGCCGCGAAAGCGGGCTTGTCTTCGTGCTTCATGCGGTCTTCTCCAGTTGGAAACCTTCGGACTCAAGCCACCGGCTTGCCGCGTTTGCGGCCTTCTGCCCGGCTGCGCTCAGCTTCGGTTGCGTCGGATTTCGGCGCTTGGCCAGCCAGTCGGCCTTGATTCCATGCCAGCCGGCGGCCATCGCCTCCGTCAGCGCATCCTCCGCAGACCAACCCGAGGCCCGAATCTCGGAAGCAATCTGCCTCCAGGCGGTCGGCGTGAGCGGTGCGCGCTTCGCCTTTCGGTGAGCGATGAAGTCTTTGATGACCTGATCCGCGCATTCCGGGAAGTCGGTTTTCATCACCACGAACGAGGCCGTTTTCGGCGGCGCGCTTAATTTGGTCTGTTCTTTGGTTTGTTCAATGGTCTGTTCTTTGCGTGTAGCCGATTCGGCTACGGGGGGGGTAGCCGATTCGGCTACTGTGCGTGTAGCCGATTCGGCTACCGTTGCCTGTTCGGCTACCGTAGCCGATTCGGCTACGGTAAGCTCGGGGACCGTGATGCGATAGCGAGTCGCTTTGGAGTGCCCGCCCTTGCCGTCCTTGGTCAGCCAACCAAGATTTTCCAGGGCGCTCGTCGCCGTGCTGATGTTGGCCGGGTGCATCCCGCCGGTGCGCTCGGAAATCTGCTGCCGGCTGGGCCACACAAGGTCGGTATTCTTGCCTCGGAACGACAGCAGAGCACCGAGCACGCGCACCTGCTCAAGCGTCAGGCGGCGATCAGCCCACACCTCGACCGGAACGATGGAGAAAACCGTCAAATCACCCACAAAAAACCCTTTCAAGATACAGGCGAACCGCAAGACGATCGCGCCTAGGAACGCGCGCATCGGCGAGCATCCAATCTGTTTCAAACAGGAATTTGTCGAGCCATGTGCTCATGCCGCGAAAAGCTCCTGCTGCCCCTTCGCCGGCAGCCCAACCGGGCGCACCGTGATACCGCTCCAGCGATCCTTGCGGTTCGGCCTGACCACCAACTTGTCGTCGTCGAGCAGTTCGCGCAGCCTGGCCGATACCGTGGCTATTTTTCCCAAAATCAGACAACGGTTTCAGCGAGTTGCATTTCGTGCATGTCTTCACTTAGCCAACTCCTTAGCCATTGCTGCATACTTAGATTTGATGGTTTTAAGCTCATCAATCGTGTATTTCTTTGGTTCATGTTGCCCTTCTAGCCATTCCACAGAAGCAACGCCAATACGCTCAACAAGCCCCTTGCGGTACTCAATTAAATTTCCCGATTTATGGACATTGCACGGTTGGCATTGCAGATGCACATTGCTTTCCTCGAACCTGAGTTCAGGGGCAGCGCCAGTGCTGCGAAAATGCCCAGCATGGTTTTGGCCTTCGTGGTGGCGACCGCACGAAATGCACGGCCGGTCTGCATCGCGCAGACGCACCCAGCGATTGAATGCGGCCTGCGCTTCCTTCATCCACTGACTGCGCGGCTTGGCTTGTGCCTTTGCCTCACGGTGAGCCCTGGCCGCTTCCTTGCGCTTGGCTTCCTGGTTCTTGGCCAGCACTTTGAGGCCGTACGCCACGGAGCACTCAAACGTGCATGTGGGCTGAAGAGCACGAACAGGCTCAAACATCGCCCCGCACACCCGGCATTTTTTTGCCCTTGATTTTCGCGTGGGCTTTGGCGCGGACTTGATCCGCGAATCCGTCGCCGTAGAGACTGCGCCAGTGCGCGATGCACTCACGCCGGTATCGGTCTGATGGCGCGGTGACGATGATGTGCAATGCCTCATCGATGGTTGGTTTTGTGTATCCATCAGCCATCACTGTCCAGCACCCAAGCGCCGTTGAACCACACCATCAACTCGTCATCCGCCCCAGGGTCACGCTCAAAGCGCCCACAGGACTCAGCAAGGTCTGGAGTTGCGGGTTTCCCGAGGATGCGACAGCGGAGAACGTCGTCGTTCCCTCGATAGATGTGCCGGCATGATGGACAGTGATTCAATCCTCAACGTCCCATATCAGTTCAGGCGTGCGGCGAAGGATCGGAGGAGATGGCAGACATCCGGCCTGCCAGCGGTTTTGCTTGGTCACGCAGCGTCCTTCTCGATGAGTTCTGGAAATTTGCGCAACAATTCAGGGCGCGCGAGCTTCAGGAACATCATCCTTGCTCGAGGAATGCCAACGCGCCGCCACTCGCTAACAGAAGGTGGCTCAACCTCGCAAAGACGTGCTACAGCGACTGTTCCGCCTAGCTCGTCGATGATTTTCGAATGCACATTTTCGGTATCCATGACACATTGTAGGCACACCTAATCAACAAGGTCAAGGAGTGCCTAAACAAAAAAACTTAGGATTACCTATTGACTTATGCTTAGGCTTGCCTACAATTCACTCCATGCCGATCGAACACGGCAAGGAGACGATAGTGAACCCATTCTTCCAGGCAATCCAGTCCGCCAACCTGGCCTACTGCGCAGCGCACGGCCTTTCCGCTGCCGAGGTCTACGGCACCCAGCCGAACGCCGCCGAGGTCGAAACCCATGACCTGATCGCAGCCGGCGTTCCTGCCGAAGCGGCCGTTCCGCGCGTGAGCGTCGCCATGCGGATGGCCATGTGCCGCCTGCGTATCGCTCGCGATTGCCGCGCGATACGCATGAAGTACCGCAACTATTACCCGGATACACCGTTCGAGCGGCTGGCTCGCATCGAGCGTCGCCTGAAAGGGGGCGCGCAATGATCCGCCGTGGATGCACGCCGCGAGAGGTGCGGGCATGAAACTCACTCCATCAATGCGCCGAATCCTGATGGCGCTGGATCGTGAGGGGGATATGGACGCCGCAGAAATCGCGGCATCCGCGCACGTTGCCGAGTCAACCCTGTCCGGTGGCGGATACCTCACCAAACTGCTGACCATGAATCTGATCCGGGTATCCAAGTGGGTCAGGCAGGAACGCAGCGGACCTGCCACACCCATCTATAGCGTTTCACCCGGCGAAAGCAAACCCAAGCCCAAGCCCTACACCGTTGGCCAGAAATGCAAGCGCTGGCGGAAAAAAACAGGGTATCGGTCAGCGGCTTGGAAAGCGGCCCAAAAGATGAACGAACTTATGAGGGTCACAGCATGAAAAACTTTGGGCACTTCAACGAACTCGACCGCGCCGAGCAAGAAAAGCTGGCCGAGGATGCCAGCAAGGCGGATTGCATCGTCGCCATCGTCGGGTTGGCCGTGTTCGCCCTTTACCTGATCGCTCGTCACTTTGGAGTCGTGAACTAATGAAAATTGAAATCAAATGCCGTTTCTCTGGGCGCGTCTTGTTTTTGCATGAGCAAGATGAAAACACACTGCGCCTTACGTTAGATGCGGCTGTCAAGGCCCGTGCGTATCTGGCCGGTGCGTATCTGGCCCGTGCGTATCTGGCCGGTGCGTATCTGGCCGGTGCGAATCTGGACGGTGCGTATCTGGCCGGTGCGAATCTGGACGGTGCGTATCTGGCCGGTGAAACGCTCACAAAGCCGCCTATCTCACTGCTCAACCTGACATGGCCGGTTCTGATTACGGATGGCTACATGCGTATCGGTTGCCAGCTCCACACTCACGAGGAGTGGCGAGCATTCGATAACTCCGTCATTGCCGCTATGGAATCGCGTGCCGCTGATTTTTGGGGAAGGTGGGGCGCGGTATTGCTGGCTATGTGTGACGCACACAAGGGGGCAGCATGAAAGCCCTAATCATTAACGCCGACGCCCCCTACTGCATCCTGCGCCTGACCGATGCGCGGGCCTACGTTCCTGCCGCGCATACCGACATTCGCAAGACCTTCGAGGCCCATCGCCCGATTCATGCGCCTATCGAATACGGCGACGACTACGACCGCGTGATGGTCGAGGACTGGCTATCCGCACCCGGAGGGTTCCGCGCATGAGCCACATTCACCTTACCCAAATCGTCACGCAACGCTGGAACGAGACGGTGGCCGAGCCGACCTATCTGAAATGGCGCAACGTCGCCCAGCTTGCCGCCCAGCTTGCCGACAGCATCGAGCAAGAAGAACCGGATCACATGCTAGTTCCGGCATTGCGTGGGATTTACGAAGCGGCCTATGCCCGCATGGTTGAGCTGCAGCCGAAGGAGGCCGCGTAATGGATGACCAGGGCTTGCAATGGTGGCATCAGCTTGGCGCGCATGAGGTCGATGAATTCAATGCGTGGCTTGATGGGATCGAATCTGAAAAGGCTATCGCGCAGCCTGTGAATGCGCCTGACGAAAAGGAGATTGAAAATGTCGAGTCTGATTGCAAGTGATTCCGGAGGCGGTGATTTTAAGCGCGGCCCGGCAGGCGTATTCGCTGCCCGGTGCTGGTCGATGGTTGACCTCGGCACCCAGCGCGTTGAATTCCAGGGCGAAGTGAAAGAGCAGCGCAAGGTGCAGATCGGGTGGGAACTGTTCGGAGAGGATGAAAACGGCGATCCGCTGGTGATGGATGACGGCAAGCCGATGACCATCAGCAAGCGTTACACCCTCTCCCTGTCACCCAAGTCCCGTCTGCGCCCCGACCTTGAGGCGTGGCGTGGCCGTCCGTTTACCGACGAGGAAGCCAAGGGCTTCGACCTGCACGCCCTGATTGGTGCGCCGTGCATGATAAACATCACCCACACCGAACGCAACGGCAAGACCTATTCCAACGTCGCCAGCCTGACCCCGCTGCCGAAGGCGCTGCGCGACGCCATGCCCGCCAACGGCAACGAACCGCGCTTTTACGTCATCACGGACGGCGAGAACGAGGTCTTCGAGACGTTCCACGACAAGCTGAAAGAGACGATCCGGCAGGCTGCGGAATTCCAAGGCATGAAGGCGCGCGATACGTCTAGCATGCCGCCCGGCTTTGACGATTCTGACGATATAGCATTCTGAGGAAACGGCCATGCACCTCTACGAACTGAGCGAAGACGTGCTGGCGCAACTGGAGCAGGGTTTCGACCCTGACTCCGGCGAAGCCCTGCCATCCTTCGAAGAATCCCGCGCCATGTGGAGCAACAAGGCGCAGCACGTTGTCGCCTACCTGCTCAACCGCGAAGCCGAGGCGGGCATGATCCGCGAAGCCATCAAGAAAATGGAAGCGCGTGCCAAGTCTGCGGAGCGCCGTGCCGAATTCCTGCGCGGCTACCTACTGGAAAACATGCGGCGCATCGGCGCAACCAAGATCGAAGCGGCAGACCTGTCGTTTCAGGTGATCCGCTACCCGGAACGCGACGAGGCCGTCGAGATTGAGGAAGGCGCAACCTTCCCGCTTGAACTGTGCAACGATCCCAAGCCCCCAGCGCCGAGCAAGAGCAAGATCAAGGCCGCGATCCTTGCCGGCCAGCCGGTGAATGGCGCGCACATTGTCAAACGCGACAGGCTCGTCATCAAATGACCCACAGAACCGGACGCTACCAGGAAGGCGCTTACAACCGCCAGCAAGTGCTCGACTACCTGCACGACAACCCCGGCGCAACGGCTATCGAAATCCTCGCCGCCGTCAGGATCGGCAAGACCAACGGAGCAACCCTGCTGCGCCGCATGTCCGACATGGGCGAACTGTCTCGGGTGAAGGCGCTGTACAAGACCCCGGACGGCCACCGCATCACCTATGCCTATACCGCTTTAGTCAGGGAAACGCGCAACGCCGACACCGTGCGGGAAATCATCGCCGCCAACGTCAACGGCCACAAGCCGAAGAAAACGCCCAAATGGGTCACACGCAACACCGACCCGGAGAGGCCCGTCACGCCCAACCCGGACGCCATGCGCGGCGTGGGCTATCGTGGCATGACGCAGCTTGAGGCGATGGCATGAAGGTCAAGGCCAAGAGCACGAACAAGCCTGCACCGGATGCTGCAGCAGCGCCACCACGAACCACGCACTGAGGGCCGCATGATCCTGACCGCCGAAGAACTCGCCAGTCTGACCAGACGCACCCGCTCGGATGCGCAGGCTCGCGCGCTCAATGCAATGGGCATCCCGCCACGTTTACAACGGCATGTGCCCTGACAACGGGCAGCCCGACAGCCGCGACCCGAAATGCCCGGCGTGTAGGTTGCTGGTGCCCAACGTGTAGTTCAGGGGCGACGGCCGCTTTATGGCCGGCGTCCCTTGCAACGTAGGGTTAGGCCACAGGGAAAACACAGGAGATAAACGATGGGGCAATACGACGAACTGGACAAGAGAATTGTCGAAGCTGTGACGAAGCGGAAGAACCCGCTCTACGACAAACGGATTAACGAGGAAGCCGCGCGCATTGCTGCCGGAACCGGGCGCGAAGACTTCCGGGTAATCGACGGCCGGCTCACGGCGCTTCGCAAGGCCGGAAAGATCAAGCACCTGACAAAAGCCGAGAGCAACGGGCAAGGCGGATGGCATGTTGTTGCCTAATGCTAAAGATCAGGCCGACGCCGCGTAGCGGCGGTCGCGCCTGGATCGCAATGTTGGGCAACCGGCGCATCTACTAGGAGAGAACGCATGACAGAGGCAACCGTAGACGAGTGTATTGAACTGGCTGAGGCGCTGGAGCAGCAACGCGCCCTGGCGATTGTTGCAACTGTGAAGGCGCTCGGAGTAGGCGGAGCCGATGCAGACATGCCAACGGCGTTTCATGCAGGATACCAGCTTGCCTGCGACGAAATCGAGCACCGCTTGCGCCATGAGAAATGGGAACTTGTGGTGCCCAACGCAGATCGTAACCGGAGCGGAGCCGCGTAGCGGCGGAGCGTCCGGTTGACGTAATTGTTGGGCGTAACGCCCGAGGAGACCAAGATGGCCGAGAACACTACGCGACCGCCTACCCCAGTTGGCTGGAGCGATACCGACTGGATCAAGCATCTGCAAGAGCAGAAGGAATCGCACCCGCTGGCAGGGCTGCACATCAACCAAGGCAGCATGGATGCGGCGGCAGATGCCTACGAGGCCGAATACTACGCGGCACGCAGGGGCGGCCGGACGCTCGACGTGGTGACACTGACCGGCGGGGAGTACGACGCGCTGTGTTACGAGATTGAGGACTTGCGAAATGTCCTGCGAAAGCTGGTCGAACACGACGTGACGTACTGGGATAACAAGGGAGAGGTGCGACACGATGTCGGCGCTTCGCAGTCCGAGGCAATGGCGATATTCCGGGAAGCGCGCCAATTGCTGACGCCCAACGCAGAGCTAAGGGGCCGGCCGCTTGCGGACGGTCCCGCTTGAGCGCCGGGTT